>ERZ773130.37-NODE-37-length-153765-cov-35.858513_pt1 | contig 153765 bp, 126 predicted proteins | sample MGYA00511919_ERZ773130 | MGnify/ENA primary metagenome ERZ773130 (study PRJEB29015, sample SAMEA2737851) | human gut metagenome | biome: human gut; feature: human-associated habitat; material: faeces | place: China | collected 2012 ...
CCCAAGACCCCAACATTAAAAGTGTTGTGCTCTACCTGCTGAGCTAGCGAATCAAACCTGTGTTGCATTCATTTCCTGATTGCGAGTGCAAAGGTAGGTGTTTATTTTTAATCTGCCAAATATTTTAGAAGAAAATGTGAAAATAATCTTTTGTTTAATTTTTAATATATTGATTATCTGTGTGTTAATCAGAAAGATTTTTTTGAAAAGAATATTTAAGAACATACTTAATAATCGTCAAAAGCCTGGAAAGGTTTGTAAGAATCTTGTTTTTTTACTTACTTTTGGCAAAGTATTTGTATGATTTTAAATTGAATAGAAACACATAAAGTATAATTATATGTATTGGATTTTATTTATTGGCATTGCACTCATCAGTTATTTAGTACAGTCGAATTTGCAGAGTAAGTTTGATAAATACTCTCGCATGGCATTGAGCAACGGTATGACGGGTAGGGAGATTGCAGAAAAAATGTTGCGTGATAACGGTATTTACGATGTGAAAGTAACCAGCACTCCCGGAATGTTGACAGACCATTATAATCCTACAAATAAAACTGTCAACCTGAGTGAAGGAGTTTATAATACATGTAGCGTGGCTGCTGCGGCAGTTGCTGCGCACGAATGTGGACATGCTGTTCAGCACGCCAGAGCATATGCTCCCTTGCAGATGCGTTCGGCTTTAGTTCCGGTTGTTCAGTTCTCCTCTTCTATCGTACAGTGGGTACTGCTGGCCGGTATGTTTATGATTAATACTTTTCCGCAGTTGCTGCTGATTGGTATCTGTCTGTTTGCTATGACTACCTTATTTAGTTTTATTACGTTACCGGTAGAAATAGACGCCAGCCGTCGTGCTTTGGTATGGTTAAGCAGTGCAGGAGTAACAAATATGTCGAACCATCGTCAGGCACAGGATGCGTTGAAGTCGGCTGCATATACATACGTTGTTGCTGCATTGAGTTCACTGGCTACCTTGGTTTATTACATTATGATATTTACCAACCGCCGCGACTGATAACAGCAGTTTAATAATATAAAGCAGGCGCAGAAGTATGTAGGCCTACTACGGCTGACATGCTTTTGCGCTTTTTTATTGTCTGTATCAGGAAATATCTTCTTCTGTATCAGCTTTCAAATTCAAATATTTCATGTATTTTTGCAACGAAATAAATAAACTTTGATTCATTATGGCAACAAAACCAGGTATACCAAAAGGAACAAGAGATTTTTCGCCTGTTGAAATGGCGAAACGTAACTATATATTCAATACCATTCGCGAAGTATTCTATTTGTATGGATTTCAGCAGATAGAAACTCCTTCTATGGAAAACCTGTCTACCCTGATGGGAAAATATGGTGAGGAAGGAGATAAATTGTTGTTCAAGATACAGAATTCCGGAGATTATTTTTCAGGACTTACTGATGAAGAGTTGTTAAGCCGTAATGCAGCCAAGCTGGCAAGTAAGTTCTGTGAAAAAGGTTTGCGCTATGACTTGACAGTACCTTTTGCCCGTTATGTGGTGATGCACCGTGATGAAATAAGCTTTCCTTTCAAGCGTTTTCAAATACAGCCCGTATGGCGTGCCGACCGTCCTCAGAAAGGCCGTTATCGTGAATTTTATCAGTGCGATGCCGATGTCGTAGGCAGCAATTCGTTGCTTAATGAAGTAGAGCTGGTACAGATGATTGACGCTGTATTCAGCAAGTTCGGTATCCGGGTGTCTATTAAGATTAATAATCGTAAGATCCTGACAGGTATTGCAGAAATCATTGGTGAAGCTGATAAGATTGTCGATATCACCGTAGCTATTGATAAGCTTGATAAGATTGGTCTGGAAAATGTCAATGCCGAACTGGCTTCGAAAGGCATTCCGCAGGAAGCTATCGACAAGTTGCAGCCAATCATCTTGTTAAGCGGTTCGAACGAAGAAAAGCTCGAGACACTGAAATCTGTACTTGCTGCCAGCGAAACAGGCTTGAAGGGAGTAGAAGAAAGTGAATTCATTTTGAAAACAATCTCTACACTTGGAATCAAGTCGGAAGTTGAACTGGATTTGACTTTGGCACGTGGACTGAACTATTATACTGGAGCTATTTTCGAAGTTAAGGCGCTCGATGTGCAGATTGGTAGTATCAGTGGTGGTGGACGATATGACAACTTGACAGGTGTATTCGGTATGGATGGAATGTCGGGAGTGGGTATCTCTTTCGGTGCCGACCGTATATACGATGTGTTGAATCAGCTTGATTTGTATCCGGAAGATGCATCATTCGGTACTCAGCTTTTGTTTGTCAACTTTGGAGAAGCAGAAGCAGCGTATGTACTTCCAGTATTAGCAAAGGTACGTGCAGCTGGTATTCGTGCTGAAATTTATCCTGACAGTGCGAAAATGAAGAAGCAGATGAGTTATGCAAATGCGAAGGCTATTCCGTTTGTTGCTATAGTGGGAGAGAATGAAATGAACGAAGGCAAGGTCATGCTGAAAAACATGGCTACTGGCGAACAGAACTTGCTGGCTCCCGAAGAATTGATCGCTGCTATACGCTGATAGAAAGAAAATTTTTATTTGTTATTTCTCACCCCCTTCACATGCTTAATGCAATGTGAAGGGGGTGAATTGTATATATATATCGAGTATTCAAGCAAACCAAATCATAGGCTGAATTTATCTGGAAAAGTGATTTCTATATGTGCATTAATTTATCAGCTTGTTTGCCGGAATTTATCCTGATGTTTTTTTTTATTTTGTACAAAAAAATAAAAAATATCATCATGTTTTTACTAAAAGAAGCTGATAAATTTTGAAGGGTAAATGAATATTCTTGATTAGATCTTATTTTAAACTATAAATTAGAATTTTCCTCCAGTAAGATATTTCAGTAATACAAACGTAATTGGCTTGTAAGTAAATCATCAAAAGGATGCAATCGGCACGAAATATCACCGCTCTATTTTTGCATCAGAAAAAATTAGTAGCGAAGGATGATTAAAACAAACAAGATGTTTCTTACAGCTTCGGCGATGATTCTAAGTGTAAGTGCCCAGGCTTTTACTTTAAAAGGTGTGGTTGTTGATAACTCAACGAAAGAACCGCTTATCGGAGCAACTGTTCAAGTAGGTGGAACCACGACAGGAGTTATTACTGATATCGACGGACGGTTCGAAATTAAAGATATAAAAGGCAAAACATGTACGCTGATTGTACAGTATGTTTCGTATAAGACACAGGAAATTGTCGTAGAAAAAGGGCAGAAGGATGAGCTGGTTATAGCACTTGCTCCCGATAATCAGCAGCTTGATGAGGTTACGGTGGTAGCCAGGAAGAATCTGGAGAATGAACGTTCGTTGATGATGGAGCGTCAGAGGTCGAGTGTGGCTATTGAGAATATCGGGGCGAAGGAAATGAGTACAAAGGGAATTTCCAATGTAGAAGAAGGCGTGAAGAAGATTACCGGTGTATCGGTTGCTTCGGCTGGACAAATCATCGTACGCGGATTGGGTGACCGTTACAGCACGACGACATTGAACGGGTTGCCTATTGCTTCTCCCAATCCTGACCATAAGTTGATACCGCTTGACTTGTTCCCGTCTTCTACCGTGAAGAATATTACCGTAAGTAAAGTCTATGAGGCCAATTCGTTTGCCGATTATTCAGGAGCACATATCGACATCGGTACAAAAGAGCAGACTGGTGAAGATTTTTTCAGTCTTTCGTTTAATACCGGGGGTAAGTTCAATACTTTGGGAAAAGATACTTATCAGATGGATCGTGATGGAACTTTGTTTAAAACTCCGTCACTCGACAATAAGTTACGTGATATGTCGCTAGTGGATTTTGAGGAATATGCCGGAAAAAATCAGTTGTTTAATACCAGTTTTGATGTATCTCGCAGTAAGTCTTTACCTGAATTTGGTGGAAACGTAGGGTTTGGAAAAGATTTTGATATAAACGGGAATACCCTTAGCTTGCTGGCTTCAATGGGGGTAAGCAATGAACAGCAAACGATGCTTGATGCCAGTGTACGTACGCTGGAGGCTACCGGAACCACATTGAATGATTTCAGTTATGACAGTTATTCCAGTGAATTGAAGATTGCCGGATTAGGTAGTCTGGGATATAGTTTCCGTAAGCAAGACCAGTTGAATTATACTTTTTTCTATGCCCGTAATGCGATAGACAATTACATGCTTCGTGAAGGATATGATTATGAAGATCATAACTTGATTGGAAGCAATAACGTAACGCATGTCTATACACTGCAAAACCATCAGTTGGGTGGAAAACATTTTTTCGGTGACAGGTGGAGTATGAACTGGAGTGGTTCGTATAGCAAGACTTCGAGTGATGAACCCGACCGCCGGCAGATTATGTTTATCAGAGAAGGTAGTGAAATCAATTTGTTTAAGCTGAACCGTCAGGAAACCATGCGTTATTTTGGTGTACTTGATGAAAAAGAATGGGTAGGCAATCTGTCGGGTGACTATAAATTTGGAAACCAGAACAAGTTGCAGGCTGGATTTACTTACAAGGACAAGACACGCGACTATAGCTCAACTCGCTTTTACTATAATTTGAATAAGTTGAATCCGGTGATTGGAGGTGAAGAGGATATTTATACACCTTCCGGTTTCCTGAATCAGGAAGCTATAGAAAGTGGACTTGTTTCCATCTCACGCTCTCAGCAGCCCAAAGATAGTTATACAGCTGGAAATAAAATTTATGCAGGATATATTTTAGCTGATATTTATCCGGTAGAAGCTCTATTGGTGAATGTGGGAGTACGCTATGAAAGCAGTAAGCAGTGGGTGAATTATGCAGAAGACGGAGGGAAGTTACAGCGCCGTGACTTAAACAGTAACGATTTGTTCCCTGCCATGAACTTACGTTATCAGCTGGATAAAAGAAACAGTCTTCGTTTTTCATTCTCGCGTACAGTGACGCGTCCTTCATTTATCGAAATGGCTCCTTTCCTTTATCAGGAATCGTATGGTTCGGCACAGATCCGAGGTAATGCGGATTTGAAGAACGGTTATAACTATAACCTCGATTTGCGCTATGAGTTCTTTGGAGAAAACGGTGATATGTTCTCGGCAACAGCTTATTATAAATATCTGGAAGACCCTATTGAGCAGATCCAGCAATTGTCGGGAGGAGCTACTATCCATTCGTTCCAGAATGCCAATAATGGTATGGCTGCCGGTCTGGAGGTTGAATTCCGTAAAGAACTGATACGTGATTTACGTTTGGGAGCCAACGCTTCGTTTATGTATACTGACGTAAAGCTTCCCGAAGGAGGAGCATATACCAATACTCAGCGTGCTTTGCAAGGAGCATCTCCTTATCTGGTGAATGCTGATATCACTTATACTCCGCGTCTGGACGATGTGAAACAGTTGAGTGCAGCTTTGGTCTATAACCTGCAAGGTCCTCGTATTCAGTCGGTCGGTATTTCCGGACTGGGAGATGTCAAGCAGCAGCCGGTACATACCATGAATTTTGTAAGTAGCTTTAAGTTCAATGAAAAAGTTTCATTGAAACTACAGATAAACGACTTGCTTAATCAGCCTGTTGTCTTCAAACAGGAAGTTCCCTCTACAGGAGAAAAGGTAGAAGTTGAGCGCTTCAAACGTGGAAGCAGTTTTGAAATCGGTGTGACATATAACTTATAATCGAAATAAATTCTAAACAACTAACTTAAACAAAACATTTTGAGTATGAAAAAGAATTGGAAGTTTGCAACAATGGCATTGATAGCTGGCGTATCTCTTTTTGCAACCTCTTGCAGCAGTGATGAAGATCCTGTCAATAATCCGGGTGATGGAGGAGAAGATACCTATGTTCTTAACAGTGACATTACCGAAAATGTAACGTTGGAAACTGGAAAAACCTATACACTTAGCGGAGGTGTTCATGTTAAATCGGGAGCAACTCTTACTATCAAGCCGGGAGTTACTATCGTAGCACAGCATGATGAAACAGTAGATTATATTCTTATTGAACAGGGTGCTAAGATTGATGCGCAGGGTACAGCCGCACAGCCTATTGTCATGACTTCTGAGAAGAAAGAAGCGGGAGCTTGGGGAGGCTTGCATATCTGCGGTTATGCTCATACAAACAATGGATCGGGAAAATCAGAAATAGGTAATGCTCCGTATGGAGGAAGCAATGATGCTGACAACTCTGGTACATTGAAATATATCCGTCTGGAATATACCGGATATGCTTTTGATGAAGAACACGAAGCAAACGGAGTTTCTTTCTATGGTGTAGGTAATGGAACTACTGTAGAACATTTGCAGGCTTATCAGGGATCGGACGATGGATTTGAATTCTTTGGAGGTTCTGTCAATGTAAAATATATGGTTGTGACAAGCTGTAGTGACGACTCTTTCGACTGGACTGAAGGATGGAACGGGAAAGCACAGTTCCTGGTTGCTTATCAGGAAGGTGAATCTTCACTGGGATATGCTTGCGACTGCCTGATGGAATGTGACAATAATGGTACTAACAATGCGGCAACTCCGGTTGCACATCCGACAATTGCCAATGCTACTTTAATTGGAAACGGTGGAGATGCTCAGGGAGTACGCTTGCGTGCCGGTACTCAGGTAGAACTTTACAATACAATCATAACAGGCAAAGGCAAACCGCTGACAGTGGAAACAAATGAAACAGAGAATGCTTTAAAAGATGGTACTTCAAAACTGGAGTATGTTGCTATCAGTGATGAATTGTCATCTAAGCAGGGAATCTATACAAATGCAGACTTTGCTCAGGCTACTGGCAATCTGACAAATCAGGAATTCTCATGGACAGGCAAATATGTAGGTACTCTTGACGGAGGAAAAGATTTGTCTGCAGACAGCTTCTTTACTAAAACCGATTATAAAGGTGCTGTAAAGAGCGGTGACGACTGGACTTCTGGTTGGACACTATAATATCAAGTCTTGCCAAGAGGCATACGAACTTCTGCTTTTTATCCGGAACCGGTTGCTGATGCTCGGTTCCGGATTCTTTTTTTATAGGCTATTCGTTTTCATCCCTATCTTCATCCTGACTGATCAGGCGTGAAGATAGTTTCTTTTTAGGGGTAATTCCCAGTTCTTTCAGCATTTCTGCCTGGCGGATAACATTTCCTTTTCCTGCCGATAATTGTCCGAGTGCAGTATCGTAAGCTGCTGAAGCAGTCTTTAAAGTTTCACCTATACGTTCGAATGTTTCGGTAAAACTTGCTAATTTTTCGTATAAGGCAGTACCTCTTTTTACTATTTCTCGGGTGTTTTTTTCCTGATATTCTCGTTTCCACAGATCGAGTGCCAGCCTGAGTGCTGCTATCAAGTTGGTAGGACTCATCAGGACAACCTTTTTCTTGTAGGCATAGTTCCAGAGATTCGGATCTGTTTGCAGGGCCAGTACATAGGCAGGCTCGTTAGGAATGAACATCATTACGAAATCGAGCGAGGAGATATTATATTTGGAGTAATCTTTCTGACTTAGTTCATCGATATGAGCTTTTACAGAGGATAAATGAGCTTTCAGGTATTGTTCCTGTTCGCTACGTTCAGAGCTGTTTACATAATTGGCATAGGCTGTGAGTGAAACCTTTGAATCGATGATTACCTGACGGTTGTCGGGGTACTTTACCAGAACATCCGGTTGCAGGCGTTGGCCGTTTTCGTTACGTAAAGGTTCTCCATGCTCATCTTTTAAAAATTCCTGGCGGAAATATTCTTCTCCTTCCCGCAGTCCGGAATTTTCGAGAATTGATTCCAATATCATTTCGCCCCAGTTCCCTTGTGTCTTTGAATCACCTTTCAGCGCACGGGTCAAGTTATTGGCTTCGTCACTGATCTGTTTGTTCAGTTGTACCAGTTCCTTAATTTTGTCTTCCAGTGAAAAACGCTGCTTCGATTCTTTGTCGTATACTTCGGCTACCTGATGTTTGAATTCGTTCAGATTTTCTCTGAAAGGCTTTAATAAGTTGCTGAGGCTTTCGGTACTTAGTTTATTGAATGATTCTGCCTTCTGCTGAAATATTTTGTTGGCGATGTTTTCAAATTCCATATTGAACTGACGGCGTAATTCTGCTACTTCTTGCTTTTGTGCATCCAGCTTTTCTTGCCACATCTGTTTTTCTACCTGTTGCAACTCTTCTACATGTTTCTGCTGTAATTTCATCTGTGTTTGTAATGCCGATACTTTACGTGATGCCAACAGATATCCCAAAGTGATTCCGGCAGCCAGTCCTATTAATAAAAATATGATTTCCATTATTTTTCCTTATTTGTTTATTCTGCTTGTTACCTTATATGATTATAAAATTTTTCTCCGTAAACACTTTTACCAAGATTTTTGTCAGGAGCTTTGGGCTTTGCTTGTGCATGCATAATCCCCTTTGCGAAGTTAGGAAAAAACCGGAAACCCTAAAAAAGATTAGAAATTTATCCATTATCTTCTTTAAAAAGAGTGATAACTGATTTATTTTTTATATGTTTGCACTGCTATTTGTTCATACATTTAATAATAACTTTAATCATTTATGAAACACACCAAATTTATCACCCTAACTGTTGGAATGTTTTTTGCTCTTTCTTCATTTGGAAATACTTCTGAAGATCCGTTGAAAATTGTACAGAAAAGTATTTTGGAAGATCCTCTTATGGAACAAGTAAGCCGGATGGCTCATCATACAGTATCGACTGGTCTTAATGCTGGGGATGGATACGGTGAAGTATGGATACGTGATTTCAACACTTTTATACAAGTAGCCATGGATGTCATGCCTGACCAGCAAGTTCAGGAATGTCTGAACACTTTTTTTCATTTTCAGGGAGAAGGTGGTGACATTGTAGACGGATATATGGATATCCGTAGAGCTAATTTGAATGATCCGGAGGGCTACCGTTATCGTCTGTCTGAAACCTGTCCACAGTATGCTGCTCATAAAAATACAGTAGAAACCGATCACGAAACGTCATTGGTACAGGCTGTTTATCAATATGTAAAAAAGAGCCAAAACACAGCATATCTGCAAACTGTAATTAACGGAAAAACGGTAGAACAGCGTATGGATGAGGCTCTGCAATACCTCATGAATGAAAAATTCAACAAACAATATGGATTAATTACAGGAGCTACTACCGCCGACTGGGGAGATGTACAGCCTGAACACCCTTGGGGAGTAGCGATTGATGATAATACGCATTATACCATTGATATTTACGACAATGCCATGCTGGTGCTGGCAATTGACAACTTTAAGGAAATTGCGATAAACAAGGCCTGTGGAGAGAAATGGGAGAGTGTAAAAAAACAACTGATAACCAATATCCGTAAACATTTGTGGGACAGCCAGCGTCAGAAATTTATTCCACACATCTATCTGAATGGTTCTCCTTTCCCTGAAACATTTGATGAAAATCAGGTGTATTATCATGGTGGCACAGCAGTTGCCATTTTGGCTGGTCTGCTTACAAAAGAAGAAATAGCACATGCCAATCAGCGCATGTTGGAAAATGTAGAAAAAGCACATGCCCAGACTATCGGCCTGACTATGTATCCGACTTATCCGACAGGCAGTTTTCAGAATGTAGGAATGCATCCCTACGGTTATCAGAATGGAGGAGACTGGACATGGTTTGGGGCCAGAATGATCTGGGGACTGACAGAAAATGGTTTTATAAAGGAAGCTTATGAAGAGCTGAAGCCAATGCTGGAAAGAGTGGTAAAGAACAATGGGTTCAATGAGTGGTACACTCCGGCAGGAGAACCAAAAGGTTCAGGTACTTTCCGTGGTGAGGCTGGTGTTTTGTGCAGAGCCATCGAAGGTTTGCGGAAATGGGCAGAAAACTATCAGTCTGTATCAGTTGAGGAAGCTCAAGGTGGAATGGTATTATTCACTTTCGGGCAATCAAATTCTGCCAATCATGGTGTTGGGAAATATCAACCGGAGCATCAGGTTTACAACTATTTCGAAGGTCGTCTTTATCCTTCTTCCGATCCACTGATTGGAGCGACTGGCTACGGAGCCAGCGTATGGAATCGTTTGGCAGATAAACTGATCGATGAGAAAATAACGACGAAAGTCACTTTAGTTCCCATCGGTGTAGGAGGTGTAGAAATAGCAGCTTGGGCTAAGGGAGGCTATTTGTATGATAAACTGACCCAAACTATTGCCCAGTTGAAGGAGCAAGGACTCATTCCCGACTATATCCTGTGGCATCAGGGAGAAACCGATAATATTAAGAATACTTCGAAAGAAGAATATATTCGTCAGTTTGAGACTATCCGCGAAGCTTTTAGAAGCCAGGGCATCGAAAGTCCTATTGGTATAGCTATTGCTTCTTATCATCCAGAATGTATAGATAGTGAAGATGGTAATGATTCTCAGATACGAGAAGCACAACAAACTCTCTGCAAAAAATACAGCGATCTTTTCATCGGTCCGGATACCGATAAATTGAACAAAGCCCTTCATCGTCCCGACGGAGTACATTTTTCTCACATCGGTCTCGATGCGCATGCAGACGGATGGGTTAAAGCCATAAAGAAAGTCAGATAAGTGTCAGCGCTGTCTGAGTATATGTCAGAAAATCGTGCCAGAATGTCAGTTTATGCTTTTGGCACGATTTTCGCTATTTATATAGCGTCCAGCAGAAAAGAAAAGCCATGGACAGTTTAATCAAGTATAAACAATAAAAAATATAAAGACTATGAACATTAAACCATTAGCAGACAGAGTCCTGATTCTTCCGGCTCCTGCAGAAGAAAAAACAATCGGCGGTATTATCATTCCTGATACAGCAAAAGAAAAACCATTGCAGGGTGAAGTTGTGGCAGTAGGAAATGGCACAAAGGATGAAGAAATGATATTGAAAGTTGGCGATACAGTATTATATGGAAAATATTCAGGTACTGAAATCGAACACGACGGAGTAAAATATCTGATGATGCGTCAGAGTGACGTTCTCGCAGTTTTGGGATAATTCATAAGTTGAACTTTTAAAACATTAAGATTATTATGGCAAAAGATATTCTCTTCAACATTGATGCTCGCGATCAGTTGAAAAAAGGTGTAGACGAATTGGCTAACGCTGTTAAAGTAACTCTCGGCCCGAAAGGTCGTAATGTTATTATCGAAAAGAAATTCGGTGCTCCTCATATTACAAAAGACGGTGTAACAGTTGCTAAGGAAGTAGAATTGAGCGATCCGTTCCAGAATACAGGTGCACAGTTGGTTAAGTCTGTAGCTTCAAAGACTGGTGATGATGCAGGTGACGGTACTACTACTGCTACTGTATTGGCTCAGTCTATCGTGGGTGTTGGTTTGAAGAATGTTACAGCTGGTGCAAACCCGATGGATTTGAAACGTGGTATTGACAAGGCTGTTGCTAAAGTTGTAGAATCAATCAAAGCACAGGCTGAAACAGTAGGTGATAACTACGATAAGATTGAACAGGTTGCAACTATTTCTGCAAACAATGATCCGGTTATCGGTAAACTGATTGCTGATGCAATGCGTAAGGTTTCTAAAGATGGTGTAATCACTATCGAAGAAGCAAAAGGTACTGATACTACTATCGGTGTAGTAGAAGGTATGCAGTTCGACCGTGGTTATTTGTCAGCTTACTTCGTAACTGATACAGAAAAGATGGAATGTGTGATGGAACACCCATACATCTTGATTTACGATAAGAAGATTTCTAACCTGAAAGATTTCTTGCCTATCCTTGAACCGGCAGTTCAGAGCGGACGTCCTTTGTTGGTTATTGCCGAAGATGTTGACAGTGAAGCATTGACAACATTGGTTGTAAACCGTCTGCGTGGCCAGTTGAAGATTTGTGCAGTGAAGGCTCCGGGCTTCGGCGACCGTCGTAAAGCTATGTTGGAAGATATTGCAGTATTGACTGGTGGTGTAGTTATCAGCGAAGAAAAAGGTTTGAAACTGGAACAGGCTACTATTGAAATGTTGGGTACTTGCGATAAGGTAACTGTTTCTAAGGAAAATACTACTATCGTAAACGGTGCTGGTCAGAAAGAGTTGATTCAGGAACGTATCAACCAGATTAAGGCTGAAATGAAGAATTCTACTTCTGATTATGATAAAGAAAAACTTCAGGAACGTCTGGCTAAATTGTCAGGTGGTGTAGCTGTTCTTTATGTAGGTGCTGCCAGCGAAGTAGAAATGAAAGAAAAGAAAGACCGTGTAGACGATGCGTTGTGTGCTACTCGTGCTGCTATCGAAGAAGGTATTGTACCGGGCGGTGGCGTAACTTACATCCGTGCTATTGACGCATTGGAAGGCATGAAGGGTGACAATGCAGATGAAACAACTGGTATCGAAATAATCAAGCGTGCTATTGAAGAGCCACTTCGTCAGATTGTAGCCAATGCCGGAAAAGAAGGAGCAGTGGTTGTACAGAAAGTACGTGAAGGTAAAGGTGATTTCGGATACAATGCACGTACAGATGTTTACGAACACTTGCATGCAGCCGGTGTTGTAGATCCTGCTAAAGTAACTCGTGTTGCACTTGAAAACGCAGCATCTATTGCAGGAATGTTCTTGACTACAGAGTGTGTCATCGTAGAAAAGAAAGAAGAAAAACCTGAAATGCCGATGGCTGCTCCGGGTATGGGTGGTATGGGTGGCATGATGTAATCTTCCCCTTTTCTATAATAAAAAACGGAAACCTCTCGTTCTGGGAAATCCAGACGGGAGGTTTTCTTGTTTTTGGAGATATTGTTTTTTAATTGATAATGCTTTTTTCTGACTCTGACTCTATTTTGTGCCTTCGGAAGTAAAAAGGTTTATATAGAAAGAGATTAATTGGCTTTCAGTTTCTATTTTCTGATTTTTTTTGTATCTTTCCAAATAGAGATAAAATGTTAGGAGGAATTGATATGACAAAAGAAGAACTGATGCGTAAAGCCATAGAACTTTCAGTACAAAATGTAGCTGAGGGAGGAGGACCGTTTGGTGCAGTTATTGCTAAAAATGGTGAGATTATTGCGATGGGAGTAAATCGTGTAACTCCAGATTGTGACCCTACGGCACATGCTGAAGTTAGTGCTATCCGTACGGCTGCAAAGATATTAGGGACTTTCGATTTGAGCGGGTGTGAGATTTACACTTCCTGTGAACCCTGTCCGATGTGTCTGGGAGCTATTTACTGGGCACATTTAGATAGAATGTATTATGGAAATAGTAAGAAGGATGCTGCTGATATAGGTTTTGATGACGCCTTTATATATGAAGAACTTGATTTGAAACCGGCAGACCGTAAGCTGAAGTCTGAAGTGTTATTGCCTGAGGAGGCTATTAAAGCTTTCCGTGATTGGGAAAATAAAACTGATAAAGTAGAATATTGATATCGTTTAAAATTAGAAAGCACCACGGATTACGCTGATCTCGGAAATCTGTTATCGGTTTTTGAACAGTGTAATCTGTGGTGCTTTTTTTGACACACAGCTTAATTTCTTATTTGCTTGTAATTTACATTTTCATTGCTTTTTTCAGACATGCTGATTAATCAGTGCTGTTATCGTGTCATCGTTTCCCAAATCTTCACATGGTTTTCTTCCATGATGAGGAAACTTTTTACGAATAGTTTTTTAAGCTTCTCAATCATCTAGAGTAGTCTTGTTTTATGTTTTGCAACACAAAATTACATCTTTTGAGTATATGTTGTTATGTTGTATAGCATATTTTGACCTCTCTTTGTATAATTCTTGATGTAAATCAATTTTACAAGCGAAAAATGAATAATAATTGGGTACTGTCAAATAATGATTGCTTAGAACTTTAATCTTGCAAATTCACTTTCGAAGTTGGGGGTAAATACTCCCTTTCCTAAATTGTTTTTTATTTCTTCTATTGACCAGAAACGCCCTCCGTCAAGTTCGTTGCTGGGAGAGATTTCTCCGTTATAAATAGTACGATGGCAGAATACCAGTTCTTTTTCTCTGTCCGACTCAAAAACATAATGTGTAAGCAGTTCGAAAGTAAAGTCGGAAATGCCAAGTTCTTCTTGAGCCTCTCTTTTTAAGGCCATTTCCACACTCTCACCTAAGTCAATATGTCCTCCAACCGAAGTGTCCCATTTATTGGGCTGAATATCTTTCCATGCAGGACGTTTTTGTAAATATAGCTCACCCTTATCGTTGAAAACATGCAGATGAACTACCGGATGGAGTAATTTACTACCACTATGACATTCTTTTCGTGTAGCAGCTCCTGTGATATTTCCTTCCTCATCTACTATCGGAAACATTTCTTCATTGTTGTCGAACATAATTATTGTCTGTTAAATGTTAGTGCTTTATTTATTGCTACAAAGATACTAATTTTAGTGAGATGCAGATTTTGCCTAAACCATAATCATCTGAATATTGCTTGTTTGAAGTATTCTTTAATTCTGGTACAGTTTGATACTGTTTTCTGAATTTATTTTTTGGGAGAGTTGTATGGTGTATCTCTTTGCCGTATATGGACTCTTGTCAGCCGTAAGTGAAGTTGGCATGTGTTATTATTAGATGTGATATTTGTTTTTGAGAATTATATCTTTGTTTATTCAAATTACTATTTCTATGTGTATTCGAATCTCGTGTTTGTTTAGATGTCAGGAGGTATTCTTGATAAAGAAGGCAAAAATATAATAATTTTAATTCATTTTCTGTGCAAAAAAAATTTCTTTCCTCGCTTTAACTTATAAAAAATCATTTTTTAATTAATAAAAATACGCATTAAATACAAAATGTGCGTTTAGTAGCCTATTTAGTTATACTTCTTTCATTTATGTAAAATAAAATCTATTAATTTTTCATCTTATTGCCAATTTTTATGCTAACTTTGCAAAGTGAATATTATATTCTATAAAAGATTTTTAAAGAAAGGGAAAATATGATTACTGCAAATTTGACAGGTTATTTGGGTTATAATCAGGAACTGGTTTTTCGTAATGTTAAATCGCGCGATGTTTATTAGTGAGTTTTTCCTCCCTAAAATCTGTTTTTGCATTCTTCCTGTCTTTGTATAGATAGGGTTATTTATAAGTTAAGCTTGTTGAAAGTTGTATTACTTGAGTTTGTACGACAGATTTTGAATACGGTTAAAAGTCTTATTTCCTTGGTGCAGCTTTATAAAGTTTTTGAGAAAAGTTTATAAAGTCAGGTGTGTGGCTGTAAATAAAAACAGTGGATTTTATTTTTATTGCTTACACCTTATATAATATATTATAGAGATACGTATATGATTTATATGTGCCAGGAATTTAATGGGGTAGAAATGAACAATTATTTATTAATCATTAATTTTATATTAACTGGCAAAAGATGAAAAGATTAAGTCTTTGGTTACTCTTTTTTGCTGTGTTAGGAATTCAATCGGTATTAGCCCAGACATATACTGTCAAGGGTAATGTGGTTTCGAAGACAGACAACGAGCCGCTGATTGGTGTATCTATCCTGCAAAAAGGAACTACTAATGGTGTGGTTACCGATATTGATGGTAACTATGAGCTACAAATTCAAGGTGGTGAAGCCACTTTGGTCTTCTCTTATATCGGTCTGCAAACGCAGGAGTTGAAAGTTACTCCTAAGACCGGAGTTTTGAACGTAGCAATGGTGGACGACTCACAACTCATGGAAGATGTTGTGGTTGTTGCATACGGTGTTCGTAAAAAAGGAACTATTGCAGGTTCTGTATCAACCGTGAAAAATGACAAGTTGGAAAATGTGCCTGCTCCAAGTTTCGACCAGGCATTGCAAGGACAGACTACTGGTTTGTCGGTTATCTCAAATTCAGGTGAACCCAGCAAGGCAGCTACCTTCCAGATTCGTGGTACTAACTCTATTAATTCTGGTACTTCACCACTTTTCATTCTTGACGGTGTGCCTATTTCTAGTTCAGACTTCAACACAATAAGTCCAAGTGATATTGAATCTATTTCTGTACTGAAAGACGCTTCTTCTACATCTATTTATGGTGCACGTGCTGCCAATGGTGTAGTCGTTATTACTACTAAGCGTGGTTTGTCAATGGATAAGGCTAAGGTTACCTTCCGTGCGCAATATGGTTTCTCACAGCTGGCACAGAATAACTGGAATATGATGAACACTGCCGAACGTATTCAGTATGAAAAAGAAATCGGACTTGATACAGGTAAAGATTACGATGTATTGTCTCGTACAGATGTAAACTGGCTGGATATGGTATTCAATGACCGTGCTCCATTGCAGAATTATGAAATTTCTGTCAATCGTGCTACCGATCGTTTAAATTACTTTGTTTCTGGAGGTTTCTACGATCAGGATGGTATCGCACAGAGTTCTACTTTCCGTCGTTATAACATGCGTGCCAATGCAGAAGTGAAAGCTTCCGACTGGTTGAAAGTGGGTACTAACTCGATGGTTGCTTACGAAGAGGTAGAACAGGCTGATGATGGATCATACGCTTTGTATACTCCGATTTCAGCTTGCCGTTTCATGCTTCCTTACTGGAATCCATATAATGATGATGGTTCATTGGCTTCAGAAAATGACGGAACATGGACTGGTACTGGCTCTAATCCTATTGAATGGATGGCAAACAATCCGGTTACCAATAAAAAATACAAAGTGTTGTCGACTGTATATGCAGAAATTACTCCAATAAAGAATTTGACTATCCGTACACAGTTTGGTGCTGATTACTCTCATTCTACAGCATTCATGCAGTCATTCCCAAGCTACATTATTAACAATGCTTCGGGTACAGCTGGACGTAATTCTTCGGATATGCTGAATCTGACAGAAACTACCACTATCAATTATCGTTGGGATATGGATAGTGATAATTCTTTCAATTTCTTGTTAGGACAAGAAGGTGTAGATTATCGTTCTGAAGGTTTCCAGGTTATCACTCGTGGTCAATCTAGCGATTTCCTGACAAACATCAGCTCTGGTACTCGTGCTGCTTCATGGGCCGACTCTACAACTTCATATTCATACTTGTCATTCTTCGGCCGTGGAGAATATCATTACAAAGATTTGTATTATGCTGATTTCTCAGTACGTGCCGATGCTTCTTCACGTTTTGGAACAGGAAACCGTTGGGCTGGATTCTGGTCACTTGGTTTTATGTGGAATCTGAAGAATGAATCATTCTTGAAAGACATTGAATGGCTGAGTGGTGCACAGATTGCATTGAGTACAGGTACTTCAGGTAACTCTTCTATTCCTGATTTTGACCATCTGGCACTTGTTTCTGGTGGTTCTAATTATGAGGATCAAGCAGGTATCTATCCTTCACAAAGTGGAAATGAAGACCTGAGCTGGGAAAAACTTTGGTCTAGTAATGTAGCTTTACGTTTGGGATTCATTGACCGTATCAATCTGGATATTGAATTCTATAACAAGAAGACAACCAACATGTTGATGCTTGTTCCTGATTCTTACGCTTTGACAGGCGAAGGTGAACATTGGGATAATATCGGAGCTATGTTGAACCGTGGTGTGGAATTCAATGTAAGTGCTGATGTTATTCGTACAAAGGACTTTGTATGGAGTGTTAATGCAAACGCATCTTACAATAAGAACAAATTGCTTGAACTTTATAATGGAGTTCAGGAATATGAGGTTTCTACTACTGCTACAAAACTGGTTGTAGGACATTCGGTAAGCGAATTCTATATCAATCGCTATGCTGGAGTAAACCCTGCTAACGGTGATGCTTTGTGGTATACTAAAGATGGTGAAATAACCAACGAATTCAGCGAAGAAGACAAGGTTATGACCGGAAAAACATTCGATGCTCCATGGCAGGGAGGTTTTGGTACATCTTTATCATGGAAAGGCATTTCTCTGGCAGCTCAGTTTAGCTGGGTAGCAGATCGTTGGATGTTCAATAACGACCGTTATTTTGAAGAAAGTAATGGACTGTATGCTGCATACAACCAGTCTAACCGTCTGTTGTACGACCGTTGGAAACAGCCTGGCGATATTACAGATATTCCTCGTCATGGAGTAACTCCTCAGTTCGACGACCGTTTCTTGGAGAATGCTTCTTTCTTACGTTTGAAAAATGTAACCCTGACATATTCACTTCCGCAGCAATTGTTGAGCAAAAGTAAGTTCTTCAGTTCTGCAAGAGTTTATTTGCAAGGACAGAACTTGTTGACATTTACAGGATTTACAGGTCTTGATCCTGAATCTTCTTCAAATGTATATCAGGCACAATATCCTATGTCAAGACAGTTTACACTTGGTGTAGAACTTTCATTTTAATTAATTCACAGAACAAGAAAAAATGATAAAAAGAATTAGAAAATACTTTATATTGTCTGTCGTAGCCTTGCTTGCAACTTCTTGTCTCGACAAATATCCAGAAGATGCTATGCTTGCAGATGAAGCTATCAATACGGTAGACGATGCAAATCTGGCCGTGATAGGTATATACGATGCTTTCAAGAGCTCTTCTCTGTATTCTGGATACCTGACTTTACTGCCTGATTTGCAAGCTGATTTTGTTTACGCTGTAAACGGATATTCAAATATCTACGGAGATATATGGCGTTGGAATGACATCCATCCTACTAATGAACAGGTAGAGAGTGTATATGGTGCATTGTATGGAGTTATTAATCGTTGTAATTTCTTGTTGGACAATGTAGATAAAGTAAAGAGCTCCATTAAGACAGATGAAGAATACGATCGTTTGGATCAGTATTGCGGTGAAGCTTATTTTGCACGTGCACTGGCTTATTCAGAACTGGTGAAGATGTATTGTAAACCTTATGAAAGTGATGAAGAAGCTGCAAATGAATTAGGTGTTGTACTTACTGAACACTACAAAGGTGATGAACCTATCGTACGTGCAAGTCTGAAAGATTCTTATCAGTTTATTTTGGACGATTTGGATAGAGCTGCTGAGCTGTTGAAATTGGAAGACGATTATGATGCATCAACAGACGGTGCTCTTTATGATTCTCCTTATTTCTGTGAATATACTATACATGCATTGCGTGCACGTGTTTCATTGTATATGAAACGTTGGGATGATGCTATCAAATATTCATCAAAGGTTATCGATGATGGCTATTATGCATTGTCAAGCTGTAACCAGCTGATTTCTTCAGGTGTTAGCTATTATAAATATATGTGGACTAACGACCACTCTACAGAAATTATCTGGAAAGTAGGATTCACTATCAATTCTTATGGTGGTGCTTTGGGTAGAATCTTTGCCAACTACGACTATCAGACATTGAAACCTGATTACGTACCTGCTTTGTGGGTATTGAATTCGTATGACGCTAATGACCTCCGTGCTACTACATTCTTCCAGTCGTTTACTACCGGATATGACCATGCACTTACTTGGCCGTTGCTGATTAAATACTTTGGAAACGAAGAATTTACAAACTATCAGATTCTTCATGTCAGCATGCCAAAAGTATTCCGTCTGTCAGAACAATATCTGATACGTGCTGAAGCATATGTACAGAAAGGCGATTACGGAAAGGCAGGTAGTGATATTACCGCAATCCGTATGGCAAGATATTCTTCTTATGGAGGTTCTACAGCTATGTCAAAAGACAACGCTATGGACATTATTGAGCAAGAGCGTGTAAAGGAACTGTATATGGAAGGTTTCCGTCTGAACGATTTGAAGCGTTGGCATAAAGGTTTCGAACGTAAACCTCAGGATCAGTCATTGAGCAACGGAAGCAGTCTGAAAGTTGAAAAAGACGATCCACTCTTTGTTTGGCCTATTCCTCAGCATGAAATTGAAGCTCCGGGAGCCAACATCGAACCTAATGAAAGTAACAAATAAGTAAAAACATACGATAATGAAAAAACTGTTTATTGGTTGTATTACAGTTATTACTGTTTTGATGGGACTTGCCGGATGTAATTCGGAGAGAACTACCTATGAAGGTCCCAATTATCTTATGTTTTCCGATACACTTTACCGTTATGCGGTACAAGAAACCGGAGAGGTGTTCAATGTGCCAGTTTCTGCCACTGTATTGGCCGATTACGATCGTACTTTTGCCGTAGAGGTGGTAGACAGCATCAGCGATGCGGTAGAAGGAAAGCATTACAGATTATTGTCGAACACTGTTACTATTAAAGCCGGTGAATGTTCGGCTAATGTACAGGTTCAGGGTGTCTATGATAACATTGATATCGATGATTATCTGACTGTTGGACTCCGTCTTGTTATTCCGAAGGAAGAACAGTGGAGTTTGTATGGAATCGACTCGAAAGTAATTTTGCAGAAAGCATGTCCGTTCGATATTAATTCGTTTACCGGATATTGTAAAGTTACCTCTACTTTCTTCGATGATTATATGCAGAATGTAACAATGCGTTTGATTAAGACATCTGTTAATCCGGAGAAAGAAAACTCTGTAATACTTCACGATTTGTATTATAACGGACACGATATTGTACTGGATTTCGACCGTGATAATCTGCTTGAACCTTTGGTTAGCATGGAAGAACAGGTTTGCGGAACAACAGCTGAAGCGTTCGGTACAATTTACGGAGATGGCAATCTGCTTATGTATCAGCCTACAATGTATACTTCATATTATAGCACATGCGAAAAGTTCGTTCTTCAGTACGTAACTTTACATGTTAATGGAGTAGGTACAGTAGGAACTTATGTCAATATCTTGGAATGGATAAGCGATGCTGAAGCCGAAAAATTAAAAGAACAAGGTTATTAATTTTAATGAGATTAATTATGAAAACACTTTATATGAAATCAACTTACCTGTTCATGGTATTTGCCATGATTTTAGGTTTTACATTAACTGGATGTAGTGATGATAATTCTGGAGATCCTTCTACTTCTGTAGAATTCCCTGAACTGAAAGAATTTACATGCAATGCCGGAGAAACAAAAGATTTGTCTTTTGCTGCCGGAGCAGACTGGGCACTTTCTAGTAACGCAGGATGGTGTAAATTTAAAAATGGTGAATTTACTGAAAGTACTATTTCAGGAAAGGCAGGTTCACAGACTGTGCAGGTGGTGATTACTAACGACGGACAGAATTTTGAAAAAGATGATATTGCTGAGTTGACTTTGAAAATGGGTAACTCATCTCAGGTTATCTGTAAAATAACTCGTCCTCATAAAATTCCTGTAGACATCGTTATTACTGATGAAGAAGGAAATGTTTATGATGCAGAAAACCCTATCATCATCAAAGGAAGTGCTCCTCTTTCACTTGTAGAAACTGTAATTACTGTTGAAACAGATTTTGAAGTTGGTCTTCCTGAGTATCCGGATTGGGTAGCTGTTAATGCAAAAGGTAATGGTGTATATGCTCTTAGCTTTAAAGATGATAACAAATCTGGCATAAGCAATAAATATTCATTTGGAACTGAAAAAGGTTATACTTTGACTTTTGCTGTGCAGTACAATAAAGATCTGGTAGAAATTGAAGTTCCTGTTGGATACGAAGGTTTGAAGGCTGACTATCTTTCTGTTGATCCTAGTTATACAAGTGTTCATTGGGTTAGCAAGGATGGTAAGACAATTTCTGCAAATGGAGGTGTTTCTGGAACAGAATCTGACGTTTATGAAGAAAAATTATCTACTACCATTACAACAAGAAATGATGATTATGAAGTAATCAAGATAGAACAGATTGGTGACTTTATGGATTATCCTGGCATGGATCCTGCATTTTATCCTAATGACTTTAACTTCAATGCAGATTTGTCATGGATCAATGTTCAGAAAGATGGAGAAAACTTGTCTTTGTCATTTGCTGAAAACAGCTCAGATACAGATATTAGAGCTGCAATTATCATGGCTTTCCCTCGTGATGTATATGAGGCAATTAAGGATGATTTGAAAGGTAATATTCTGGAAGATGCTGGTGGTTATTATGATATCGCTACTAAATATACCAGAAATATTGTTGCAAATGTTGTTCAGGAATACAAACTCCCTGAAGCTCCTGTTGTTTCATTTGCTGGATATATCGAATCAAATGGTACACTTATAAGCTTTGAAGAAGTTACAGCAAATGGTACAGGAGAAGCTTATCTTGATAAATTCTACGAACAAACAGAGTATGGTACAGACAATGTATATACTGCTTCTGTAGAAAAGAAACTGTTGTCATACGGAGCTATGTACCTCGAAGTTAAGAACTATGAAGAAGGTATGAGCTGCGAACTTCCGAAATCTGATATCTTGACGTTTACAACAGAAAATAAAGATGGAAAATTCTATATTAAGGTAAGCGGCAATGCAGCAGATGTTACGGACCAATTTGATTGTATAATTACTAAAGATGGTTCTCCTGTCAGTGTATGTCTGATATCATTCTTTTAAATTAATGTTTGACAAATGAATAAACTACGATTTAATATAATAAAACTGTTATTTGTATCACTCATAACCATGTTTTCAGGCGTGGTTATGAGCGGATGCTCTGATGATGATGAAGTGAGCCAGAGCCAGTACGGCTATGTTCAGTTCAAACTTTATAAAGAAGCATCGTACAATGAAGGAACAGAAGATGCAGCTCGGAATGTTGCATCGCGTGCTTCTGTTGATAAGCTTAGTGAAGCGCAGAAAATTGAAGTAGAAATGTTGTTCAACGGTACTAGTATCACTCAGACATTAGTACTGAATGCATACAATGATGTAAATGCAGAATATGGTTTGCGTAGCGACAAGTTGCAGTTACTGGTTGGTGAATATAAGATTGTAGGATATAGAATTTACGATAAGATGGATGAGGTAATTACAGGTGTGTCAGCCGATGCTGATGAAACATTCTCTGTAGTTCCTTCTGGACTGACTGTAAAGGATCTTACTATCGATGCGCAGGCAAAAGGTTCTGTTAAGTTTAAATTAGAGAAAGATCTTCCTAATATTAAGTCACGTGCCAATAATGGAGGCTATCTGTTTACCGATATCAAATTGGCAACAGTTCAAGTACAGAACACCTTCAATCAGATGACTTATACATTCGAGAAACTGAAAGTAAGATATGAAGAAGAATATGAACTGACAGATCCGGATAGCGAAAATGATAAGTATACAGATCATGGAGTAGCTTACTGTGACTCTGCCGTATGGTTGCCTACTGGTAATTATAAAGTAATATCTTATACTGTATATTCTAAGCAAGGTGTAACTGAAACTGCATTGGAAACTCAGGCTGTAAGTGGAGAGACTTTTACAATTGAAGATAATCAGCTTACTGAATATGCTGTTGTTCCTGTTTTGGTTTCAGAAACTGCTGAAAACATCAAGGATTACTTGGCTCTGAAAGAAATCTGGGAAAAGATGGGTGGAAAGAATTGGAAATATTACGGCCAGACTTATCCCGAAGGTGCAAACTGGAACTTCAATAAGGATATTGATATGTGGGGTGACCAGCCAGGTGTAACCCTTGATACTAAAGGACGAGTATCTTCTTTGAGTTTGTCTGGATTTGGTGCTTCTGGTGAACTACCAGATGCTATCGGTCAGCTCACAGAGTTGCGTATACTTGCTTTGGGCTCACACGATGAAACATATGGTAATATGTTGTTCGGACCTGACGGTATTCAGCCTGATATGAGTGAGGCTAAACGTGATAAAATGCGTATGGACTATAAGGAACATTTCCTTGACAGAGATGTACGTGAAAACTTGTCGGAAATGTTGCAATGGACTATAAATAATTACACTTCTCAGAGTAAGATAAAGAAATCTAGCAGAATCTCTACTAAAGATACACAGATTGGTATTATCACTAATAAAATTACAGGTGTATCGAAAGCTGTTATGAGATTGAAGAACTTGCAACAGTTCTATCTTGCAAATTCACCTATCACTTACGATAAGATTTGTACAGACTGGACTGATCCGAATTCATCGTATGCTCAGCAATACGAAAAGGAAAACTTGAGTTGGGCTGGTATGACAAATCTTACAGATGTGGAATTATACAACTGCGTAAACCTGACAAGACTTCCGCTGGATATGGTAGGAAATCTTCCAGAACTTCAGTTGCTCAATATTGCCTGCAACCAGAATATTAGTGGTGCACAGTTGAGAGAAGATTGGTCTAAGTTGTGTGATATGCCAGCAGGACCAAGATTGCAGATTCTGTACATGGGATATAATAACTTGGAAGAATTCCCAGAAGATGCACAGTTGCGTAAAATGGTTAAGTTCAAAATGCTTGACTGTACTACAAACAAGGTACATACTTTGCATTCATTTGGAACAGATATCAAGTTGTCTACTCTTTATCTGGATAACAATAAGATTACTTCTATTCCTGATGACTTCTGTGCCTTCACTAACGAAGTTGAAACTTTAGGTTTCTCTTATAACGAACTGACAGAGGTTCCTAATATATTCAATGCGAAATCTATCTATATTATGAATACTGTAGATTTCTCACACAATAATATTACAGGATTCTCTGGTGGAGACGATGGTTTCAAGGGTATCAATGCTTATACGGTTTCACTGTCGTACAATAAGCTGAAGAAATTCCCGAAAGCACTGTTCAAGTCTGGTTCTCCTATTCAGACACTTGACCTTTCTGCTAATGAGCTGACTGAAGTAAAGGAAGGTGAAATGCAGGGATCGAATGCTCATTTGCTACAGACGCTCGACCTTCGTTTTAACAAGCTGACTAAGTTGTGCGATGACTTTAGAGCTACTAATATTCCTTATCTGACAGGTATCGACTTGAGTTACAATTCTTTCTCTGAGGTTCCACCTCAGCCGTTGAACTGTAGCGAACTGAAAGCTTTTGCTATTCGTTATCAGAGAAATGAAAAAGGTGAGCGTACATTGCGTGACTGGCCTGTTGGTATCATGCAGTGCCCGAGCTTGATTCAGTTGCAGATCGGTTCTAACGATATCCGTAAGGTAAATGAAACTATAACTCCGTACGTTTGGATTCTTGACATCAAGGATAATCCTAATATTTCAATCGATTTGTCTGGAGCATGTTCGGCTATTCAGAATGGCATGTATCTGTTGTTCTACGATAAGACACAGGATATCCGCGGATGTGATATTTTGGGAATAGAACGATAATTAAAGAAAAAAGAAAATAAGGAAATATTGATTATGAAAATTATAAATCGATTGATACTTGGACTGGCTGTTTTCGCAGGAATCACCACTTCTTGTAAGGAAGATGACGATTTGACTGTCCCGGGCGGACTTTCGCTTGAGGTAGAAGAAATCACAGTAGGTCCCGAACAGTCATTCAAAGAAGTTTTGGTTAAGGCAGGTGTAGACTGGCAAGCTAGTAGTTCTACACCATGGATATCTGTATCGCCAGCCAATGGTACAGGTAGCGCAACTTGTGTACTGAACATTGACTCTACTTTGGCTTATACAGCTCGTACTGCTCAGGTACGTTTCAGCCCGTCGGGTTATGAACCGAAAATCCTGAAGGTTACTCAGTTTGGTTTTGGAAAGCAGATTATGCTGGATAAGCCGGAAGTGGAACTGGAAAACTCTGCTATCGAAGAACTGCGTTATTTTGATGTTGTAGTTTCAACCAATGTACAGTTTGCTATTGATAATGTAGAATATTCTTTTGCTGAAGAGGTTTCAGCTGAAGATGAAGCAAACATGAGTGAATCAGATAAGGCAGACTGGATTACATTGCCGAAAGAATCTGACCTGGATGTTAATCTTGACAGAGGATCACGTCCACGTTCTGTTAAGGCCAGATTCAAATGGAACATGAATGCTGTACCTTATACTCGTGTAGCTAAAATCAAATTGGTTGCAAAGAACAGTGAAGATCAGCTGGTAGATAGTGAAGGAAATGAAATAGACGGCGTTTACCTGACAGTAAAGCAAAAGCCTGCTATGAGAATAGAAGACAACCGTGCCGGTGACTCTATTTCTATCGTTCTTATCAATCAGAAAGTTCAGTGTATGTATGCACTCGATGTAAGTGAAAATATGCAGAACTGGAGTGATGTTACTTTGTGGGAAAAAACAGATGAAGATTTGCCTGAACCAGCAGCTGTAGGACGTGTACGTTCATTGTCTATTGCAATGATTGATACAAAAGAAACTCTGCCACAGGAAATCAAGAACTTGAGATATCTTGAATCTTTCAATATCCAGAGTAATACCAACCGTCAGGATCGTGAAATTGTACTTGGACCTGAAATTTGTGAGTTGAAGTATCTGAAGAAACTTTCTATCACATCATATGGTTTGGTAGAATTGCCTGATGAATTTGTTAAATTAGGTGGAGCTGCCGACGACAGCTATGTTGGTCTGGAAGAACTGGGATTGGAAAGTAATAACTTTGCATCACTGAGTAAAGTGACCGACATCGTAAATAAGGAAAACTTCCCTAAACTGAAAGCGTTGAGATTATCTGGATGCAGAAGAAGTGATACACTGCTTGATTTGTCACAGATGGAAGACGGTAACAAATGGAGAGGTATCCATGTCGGTATGTATATAAATCTTGGTAAGTCAAACGATAAGGAAGAATTCATCAAACTGTTAGGATGGGATACTCTTGAACAGCTGGGACTTTCTTACGGATTCATTGAAGGTGAATTGCCTACTGATGAGGAAATGATGAGCCGTTTCGGCAATTACAGTCAGTATGCAAGCCAGCATCCAGATGCTGATGTTTGTACGCTGCTGGCAGATACTTGCCAATGGTTGAAGACATCCGACAAGCCTGTTACTGTAAAATATGATGGTGGAGAATTCTCTGTGAAAGGTTCTGAAGTTCCATGTGTACTTCCGAACATCAAATCGCTGACACTCAACCTGAACTTTATAACAGGTAAGTTGCCTAACTGGCTTGTTTTCCATCCGTATTTGATTGACTGGTATCCGGAATCAATGGTATTCCAGCAGGAAACTGGAAAGAACTCAGCAGCTAAAGATGCTGGTTTCGATGAAGTGCCTATGGACTTTGAATATTTCTATGGAAAAGTTGCAAACGACCAGAATGCAGCATTCCCGAAATATTACGGAAAATATGTACTTGAAGGAGAAGATGTATCAGGAGAATAACATGTAATTTTAATATAAAAACAGAATGAAGAAAAGATATATATATATTGCCACACTTGCTTTGTTTCTGGGAGCATGTTCTGACAATGAACTGGAACAGGCTTATACTCCGGAGCAAAATACTGAAATATATATACCGGCTGATGCACAGCCCGGAGAACTTATTATCAAATTTAAACCGGAAATGACGGATATTCTTGACCAGACTATTAGTCGTGCGTCAAGAAGCGGAGCGGCGATGACCCGCTCCGGTATTCCCTCAACCGATGAAGTGCTTGATATACTTGGCGGATATCACTTCGAACGTATCTTCCCGGTAGACAGCAAGAATGAAGAACGTACTCGTGCTGCCGGACTGCACTTGTGGTATTTGGTTAAGTTTGACGAAAACGTTGACTTGCACGAAGCTGCACGTAAATTGTCTAAGTTGGGAGATATCAGCAATGTACAGTGTAACCACCGTATTAAGAAAGCATATACTTCAAATGAAAAGAGAGTATACGTAAGTGCTGCTGCACTGAATCATGCCCCTGCAACTTTTGCTGCTATGGCTGGTACTCCAAACGATCCGGGTTTCCCTTTCCAGTGGAACTATAATAACACCGGAGATTATGCTTTCGAAAATCAGAATGTAGATCTCAACCCACAGTATACAGCAGAGGCAGCTCCCGGATGCGATGTGAACTGTATGGAAGCATGGGAGAAATGTACAGGCGATCCTTCTATTATTGTAGCCGTACTTGATGAAGGTGTGATGTACACTCATCCTGATTTGGCTGACAATATATGGGTGAATGAAAAAGAACAGCTCTTTGGAAAGACTGATGAAGACGGAAACGGTTATAAGGGAGACAGATACGGATACAACTTCGTTACCGATTCAGGTGTGATTACCTGGAACGATGTAAACGATACCGGTCACGGTACTCACGTAGCTGGAATTATAGCTGCTGTAAACAATAACGGTGAAGGTGTATGCGGAATTGCCGGTGGTTCAGGTAAGAAAGATGGTGTAAAAATCATGTCATTGCAGGTATTTGCCGGTAATGCGGGAGTTACACTTAACATGGAAGCACGTGCTATCAAGTATGCTGCCGATAATGGTGCTGTTATTATCCAGTGTAGCTGGGGATATAACTCAGGTCTGGCTAATCCGATGGAAGGATACACTCCTGGTCCGGAAACTGAAGAAGAGTGGGCTAAGACTTATCCGCTGGAAAAGGAAGCTTTGGACTACTTTATCAACAATGCAGGTTCACCTAACGGTGTAATCGACGGTGGTCTGGCTATCTTTGCTGCTGGTAATGAGTATGCAGCTGCTCCAGGTTATCCGGGTGGTTATTCAAAATGTATTACAGTAGCGGCTACTGATGCTAACTTTACTCCGGCTTCGTACACTAACTACGGAAAAGAAGTTGGACTGAGTGCACCGGGTGGTGATTTGGAATATTATGGTAAGGTAGGCGAAAGCGATGAAGCATATTTCGACTCTTCATTTACTCTTGAAAACGCTCAAGGTTCAATCTTGTCTACACTTATCAAAAACGGTCAGCCAGCTTACGGATATATGGATGGTACATCAATGGCATGTCCTCATGTATCAGGAGTTGCTGCTTTGGGATTGTCGTATGCTGTAAAGATGAGAAAACATTTCAAGGCTCATGAATTTGTTGATTTGATGAAAGCTTCGGTAAGCGATCTTTATGCTGGTTATGATGGTACAAAATTGTATCACAGAAACCATAACATTACCGGAGGGGCTGTTACTAAAATGTCTTTGCCTACTTACAAAGACAAGATGGGAGCTGGTTTGATTAATGCCGGTATGCTTTTGAGTAAGATTGAAGGCAATGGTGCTGAAATGAAAGTTCCTAATGTATATGTTGGTATCGGAAAATCAGAATCAATAGATCTTGCCCGTTATTTTGTAAACGGTGAGTCACTGACTTATACATGTACTATTGCCGATGAATCTGTTGCAACAGCAGCTGTAAGCAATACAGTGTTGACTGTAAACGGTTTGAAAGCAGGTATTACCAAACTGACAGTAAGCACAAGCGACGGAAAGACTCAGACTGTAACAGTTACCGTACGTGAAGGTGCAAACGATAACGGTTGGATGTAATCAAGGAAAATTTACTAATGAAACTATTTTATTCGATAAAATTAGTGATATTGAGTATCATGATGTGTTGTCCTGAGCTTGTATTGGCTCAGGCGGCACGTCCCTTGACACGTCAGGAGATAGACGCTGTTTTAAATCCTTCACTTCTTGAAGGTGCTGAAAAAATCGTGCAGTTTGAAGAAACCGTTGTCAATATCGGTGAAATGACAGAAGATGATAAGCCGGTTGAAACTAGCTTTTATTTCAAAAATATAAGTGCTCAGCCTGTGGTCATTACCCGATTGCATACAGACTGTGGTTGTACTGCTGCCAAAATTGATAAACTTAACGTGCAGCCAGGGGAGAAAGCCTGCATCAGTGTAACATACACTCCCGAGAATCACCCGGGAACGATTGATGCCAATACATTTGTTTATGCTTCGCTTTCTGATAAAAAACCGCTGGCGAAACTGGTTCTTCTTGGCAATGTATTGCCTAGCAAAGACGAATGGTACCGTTATCCGTATGCTATGGGAAAATTGAGACTGAAACAGAAAGCAATGAAGTTCAACATTGTTCCTGGCAGGAGTCAGACAGAAAGAATCTTATGTGCTAATAGCGGAAAGACCGATTTGCGGCTTTCTGCTATAAATCTGCCTAAATATATGGAATTCAGAACAGAACCGGAGGTTATCAAACCCGGACAGGAAGCAGATATCGTGATAAGCGTCGATGCTTCGAAACTTGTCGGAAAGCCTGAAAAGTTTCATGCTCCGCTGATTCTGGATGGAGTAACAGGACGTCCAAGCGACAGAACACTCAGTATTGAGATTAATTTAATCGATAAATGAAATAGTAAAAATATAATTGATAAGATATTATGAAAAGTAAAATAGTTAAGATTTTGATGTTGTTTGTCATTTCGCTGACAACCTTCTCATGTAGCGAAGACGAAGTATTGGAGCCTTCTCTTGAAGTTACACCTGTTACACTTCAGGGCACATGGAAGCTGGCAGAACTGAATGGCGAACAGTTGCCCGAAGATTTCTATATCTATATAGAGTTCGACCGCAAAGGAAACTTTGAAATGTATCAGAAGCATGACAGCATGTATCCACGTTATATCACAGGTACTTATTCGGTTGAGAAAGATGGCCATTACGGATACGTTCTCAGCGGAAAGTATGATTATGAAAATGGCGACTGGAACAACGAATATATCGTAACAGATCTGATGCAGTCAGGCTCAATGGTATGGACAGTAAAAGAAGGTACTGAAGTATCTAAATACGTACGCGTAGATAAAGTTCCTGATGAAATAGTAGAAGAAGCAAAGGTTGATACCGACGAAGAATAATAAAGCTGCACAACGATAAAGCATAAAAAAGAGAGAACGTCAAATCGACGTTCTCTCTTTTTTTGTCATGTCAAGATATAATAAATTTTATTCTTGTTTCATTTTCCGCGATCTGTCATCCGGTCCTTTCGGGTGGATGACTTTTTCTAAACGAAGGTCGAATATCAGCGTAGAATATGCAGGAATAACATCACGCTCTACCGATCCATATCCCATACCATTAGGGATATACAGTTCGACATGCTGTCCTTCTTTCATCTTCAACAGAGCAGTCGTCCAGCCTGTAATTACACCTGAAGCCGCAAATGATCTGGGTTCGTTTACCATTCCATTCCATTCTCCAGAGAAACTTTCATCGAAGACCGTTCCGTTTATTAATTTTCCGCGATAGTGGACACTTACCGTATCAGTCGACATAGGAGAAATTCCCAGAGGTTCGATATTATCTTCCGGAAAGAGCTTCATATACACATAATCGTTTTTACCCGGAGTGTAGTCCTGATAGCCCAGATCCTCTGAAGCATCGCTCTGTAACTTATAGTTCAATACTTTTTCCCAATGTTCTCCGGCAGGAGGATTCGCGCAAACGGAGGCGATAGAGTCGATATAGGCATCGTTGCGCACTGCCCAGTCACTGTACGGATCGGCCGTTTGTGTATCTTCACTGCAAGAAGTAAAGCCTGCACTCAGTGAAACAAGGATGCCTAACAACCATAATATATTTTTATTCATGCACATTCAAAATTTTTATTGCAAAGTCTTCAACAGACTAGTGATACTAACCTTATCGGCAATAATACTATTCAGATCGGCAATAGCCACGCGTTCTTGTTCCATTGTATCACGGTTACGCAGAGTTACGCAGTTGTCTTCCAGTGTCTGGTGGTCGATAGTGATACAATACGGAGTACCGATGGCATCCTGACGGCGGTAACGTTTACCGATACTGTCTTTTTCATCATACTGGCAGTGGAAGTGGAACTTCAGGTCGTCCATGATTTCACGAGCCTTTTCAGGCAGACCGTCTTTCTTTACCAGCGGCATGATAGCCAGTTTTACTGGAGCCAGTGCAGCAGGCAATTTCAGTACGACACGAGTCTCTCCGTTTTCCAGCGTTTCTTCGTGGTAAGCAGCGCTCATGATACTCAGGAACATACGGTCTACACCGATAGATGTTTCGATAACGTACGGAGTATATGATTCGTTGATTTCCGGATCGAAGTACTTGATGCTCTTGCCAGAATATTTTTCATGCTGGCTCAAGTCGAAGTTAGTACGGCTGTGGATACCTTCTACTTCCTTGAATCCGAATGGCATCAGGAATTCGATATCGGTAGCGGCATTAGCGTAGTGAGCCAGTTTTTCGTGGTCGTGGTAACGGTAGTGGTCGTCGCCGAATCCCAGTGCCTTGTGCCATTTCAAACGAGTTTCTTTCCATTTCTGGAACCATTCAAGTTCAGTTCCCGGTTTTACGAAGAACTGCATTTCCATCTGTTCGAACTCACGCATACGGAAGATGAACTGACGTGCAACGATTTCGTTACGGAAAGCCTTACCAATCTGAGCGATACCGAAAGGAACTTTCATACGTCCTGTTTTCTGAACATTCAGGTAGTTTACGAAAATACCCTGAGCAGTTTCCGGACGCAGATATACTTTCATAGCACCGTCGGCAGTAGATCCCATTTCGGTAGAGAACATCAGGTTGAACTGACGTACTTCAGTCCAGTTTTTAGTTCCTGAAATCGGGCAAACGATTTCTTCGTCCAGGATGATCTGACGCAATTCGTTCAAGTCTGGTCCTGCATTCATTGCCTTTGAGTAGCGTTCGTGCAAAGCATCACGTTTAGCCTGATGTTCCAGTACACGTGCGTTAGTGCTGCGGAACTGAGCTTCATCGAATGCATCACCGAATTTCTTTGCAGCTTTTGCAACTTCCTTATTGATCTTTTCGTCGTATTTAGCAATCTGGTCTTCAATCAGCACATCGGCACGATAACGTTTCTTCGAGTCGCGGTTATCGATCAAAGGATCGTTGAACGCATCCACGTGTCCCGAAGCCTTCCAGATAGTAGGATGCATGAAGATAGCCGAATCAATACCTACGATATTTTCATGCAGCAATACCATGCTCTGCCACCAGTACTGTTTGATGTTGTTTTTCAGTTCCACACCCATTTGTCCGTAGTCATATACGGCTCCCAGTCCATCGTAAATTTCACTTGAAGGAAATACGAAACCATATTCTTTACAGTGTGAAACAAGTTTCTTGAAAACGTCTTCTTGTGCCATTTTTCTTTCTTATTTTTTTGATGTATGTTATTTTCATTACATAGTAGGCCACAAAGATAGGTATTTATAAGCAAAAAAGAAGAATAGCTGTCTTAATTTATCTTATGAATAGAGGGAATCTGTAAGGAAAGGTGGTTATTTTTTTCTACTTTTGCAGAAACATCCGTGAAAAAACAATGAGTACGAAAGATAAATATACACTTATGACCACAGCTCCGATTCCCCGTCTTATCGGTTCACTGGCTGTGCCTACCATCATCAGCATGCTGGTTACTTCTTTTTATGTCATGGCTGATACTTATTTTGTGGGGCAGATTAACACACAGTCGACGGCTGCGGTCGGAATTTCGTTCTCTGTTATGGCTATCATTCAGGCTTTTGGATTCTTTTTCGGGCATGGATCGGGTAATTATATTTCTCGTAAGCTGGGAGCCAAAGATTACGAAAGTGCAGAAAAAATGGCATCTACAGGCTTTTTCTATGCTTTCATGTCGGGAGCCATTATAGCCTTGTTCGGGCATTTGTATCTTTCTCAAATATGTGTTACTCTGGGATCTACGCCTACTATCCTCCCTTATGCAGAGGAGTATTTGGGGACTATTTTGCTGGGCGCACCTTTTATGGCTTCTTCGCTGGTGCTGAATAACCAGATGCGTTTTCAGGGGAATGCGGTATACGCCATGGTGGGTATCATTGTAGGAGCGGTTCTGAATATCGGGCTCGACCCGCTGCTGATTTTTGTATTCGATATGGGTATTTCGGGAGCTGCGTGGGCTACCTTGCTGAGCCAGATATGCAGTTTTCTGGTGTTGCTCGTAATGGACAGCCGAGGTACAAATATCCGCATCCGTTTCAAAAATTTTACCTTGAAACCGGCATATTTGAAAGAAATCGTATTCGGCGGAAGCCCTTCGCTTTGTCGTCAGGGACTTGCCAGCCTTTCTACCATTCTGCTGAACGTGGCAGCCGGAGCTTATGGAGATGCAGCCATTGCCGGAATGTCTATCGTTACCCGTATCTGTATGTTTATCAACTCTTTTGTGATTGGTTTCGGACAAGGTTTCCAGCCGGTATGCGGATTCAATTACGGAGCAGGCATTTACCGTCGTGTACGCGAAGGCTTCTGGTTCTGTGTCAAGACAGGAGTTGTGTTTCTGGCTGTCTGTTCGGTTATCGGTTACATTTTTTCTCCCGAGATCGTATCGTGGTTCCGCGATGATCCGCATGTTATCGAAACCGGAACACGTGCCTTGCGCTGGCAGCTCATTACTTTACCTTTAGGAGCATGGGTTATTTTGTGTAACATGATGTTGCAGACTATCCGCAAGCCTGTGCGTGCCGTCACCTTGTCTTCTGCGCGGCAGGGACTGTTTTTCATCCCTTTCATCCTGATTCTCCCTCATTTCTTCGGTTTGCAGGGGGTGGAAATGTGCCAGGCGGTGTCCGATCTTTGTTCGTTCCTGCTTGCTATTCCGCTTACTATTCCTGTTTTGAATGAGATGAAAAAATAAAATTCTCATTGCCAGATGGTGCAGGGAGGCCTTTGCGGCCCACTGTCCGCACACTGATTTTCTGTACAAATTTTCCTGAAAATATGCTGATGTTTTTAGGAAAAGAAGCTGATATTTTCTTGAAAACAATAGCATCCGTATGAAAGATTCGTTCGACTAAATACAGGTTTATTTTCAGCAATATATATAATAGGAATATTTTTTTTCGTATTTTTGTCTGTTGTTTTTCCACTAAATCACTTATATGAGCGAAGATATTTTCGATAAAAACGATATCCAATCAAGCGATAAAGAAGCACATTCTGACTATAAGCCTGTCGACCAGGGCGACGAAACTGTAAAACACCAATTGAGCGGTATGTACCAGAACTGGTTTCTGGACTATGCTTCGTATGTTATTCTGGAACGTGCGGTTCCTCATATCAACGATGGACTGAAGCCTGTTCAGCGACGTATCCTGCACTCTATGAAGCGCCTGGACGACGGACGCTACAACAAGGTGGCAAATATCGTAGGACATACCATGCAGTTCCATCCTCATGGTGATGCGTCCATCGGCGATGCACTGGTACAGCTGGGACAGAAAGATCTGCTTATCGACTGTCAGGGAAACTGGGGAAATATTCTTACCGGTGATGATGCCGCTGCTCCCCGATACATTGAAGCACGTCTTTCGAAGTTTGCGCTCGATGTGGTGTTCAATCCGAAGACAACCGAATGGCAGGCTTCTTACGACGGACGAAACCGTGAACCGGTGACGCTTCCTGTCAAGTTTCCGCTGCTGCTGGCTCAGGGAGTGGAAGGTATTGCCGTAGGTCTTTCATCGAAAATATTGCCGCACAACTTCAATGAGCTGTGTGATGCGGCCATTGCTTACCTGCATGGAGAGGAGTTTCATCTGTATCCCGATTTCCAGACAGGAGGTTCCATTGATGTGTCGCGCTATAACGACGGTGAGCGTGGGGGAGTAGTGCGTGTACGTGCCAAAATCTCCAAGATAGATAATAAAACTCTTTGCATCAGTGAAATACCGTACGGAAAAACAACTTCTTCACTGATTGATTCTATCCTGAAAGCTATCGAAAAGGGTAAGATCAAGGTACGGAAGGTGGACGACAATACCGCCGACAAGGTGGAGATTCTGGTACACCTGGCTCCGGGCGTTTCGTCGGACAAGACACTCGACGCCCTGTATGCCTTTACCGACTGTGAGGTGAATATTTCGCCCAACTGCTGCGTCATCGACAACAAGAAGCCGCATTTCCTTTCTGTCAGTGCGGTACTCCGTAAGTCGGTAGACAATACACTTTCGCTGCTTCGTCAGGAGCTGAACATCCAGCGCAACGAAACGCTGGAGACCTTGCATTTCGCTTCGCTGGAGAAAATCTTCATCGAAGAGCGTATCTACAAGGACAAGCAGTTCGAACAGGCTGAGAACATGGATGCCGCATGCGAACATATCGACGAACGGCTGACACCTTTCTATCCGCAGTTTGTACGTGAAGTGACTAAGGAAGATATCCTCAAGCTTATGGAGATAAAGATGGCGCGTATCCTGAAGTTCAACAAGGATAAGGCGGACGAGTTTATTGCCAAGCTGAAAGCGGATATTGAGGAAATAGACAATCATCTGGCTCATATTACTGAATATACCATCGACTGGTATACACGCATCAAGGAGAAATACGGAAAGAATTTCCCGCGGCGTACGGAGATACGAAACTTCGATACGATTGTGGCAACCAAGGTGGCCGAGGCCAACGAGAAACTGTATATCAACCGCGAGGAAGGATTTATCGGTACGGGACTGAAGAAAGACGAGTATATCTGCAACTGTTCCGATATCGACGACGTGATTATCTTCTATAAAGATGGAAAATATAAAATCGTACGTGTTTCGGACAAGCTGTTCGTAGGCAAGAACATTCTCTACGTGAATATCTTCAAGAAGAACGACAAACGTACGATCTATAACGTGATTTATCGTGACGGGAAAGAAGGATTCCACTATATCAAGCGTTTCAATGTAACGTCGATGATACGCGACCGTGAATACGATGTGACACAGGGAACTCCCGGATCGAAAATTGTATATTTCACAGCCAATCCGAACGGGGAAGCTGAGGTTATCAAGGTGACACTCCGCCCGAATCCGCGTATCAAGAAGCTGATATTCGAAAAAGACTTCAGTACCATCAACATCAAGGGCCGCCAGTCGATGGGTAACCTGCTGACCAAATATGAGGTACATAAAATCAGTCTGAAACAGCGTGGAGGCTCTACACTGGGAGGCAGAAAGGTATGGTTCGACCATGATGTGCTTCGTCTGAATTACGACGGTCGCGGACAGTATCTCGGAGAATTTCAGAGTGGGGAAAGCATTCTGGTTGTGCATAAGAACGGTGAATTCTATACAACCGATTTCGACTTGAATAACCACTACGACGCCGATATACAGTTTATTGAGAAATTTGATGCTGAGAAGGTCTGGACAGCAGTGCTCTATGATGCCGACCAGCAGAATTATCCCTATCTGAAACGCTTTACGTTCGAGCAGACAGCCAAACGGTTGAACTATCTGGGCGAAAACAAACACAACCAGTTGATTCTGCTTTCGGGTGAAGTTTATCCCCGTTTGCAGGTTGTGTTCGGCGGACACGACAGCTTCAGAGAAGCGTTGATTATAGAGGCAAGCGACTTTGTAGGTGTCAAGAGCTTCAAGGCAAAAGGCAAGCGTCTGACTACATTTACGGTAGACCGCATCGAGGAGCTGGAGCCTACCCGTCGTCCGGAACCACAGGAAGATATGGAAGATGCAGATACACCAGAAACGGAAAATGATAATGTTGCGGAAGAAGACAATGAACAAATGACATTATTTTAAAACCGGAACAATGAAACGAAAGCTTATTACGCTGTTCATCGCACTCGGGGCCGTTTTTTCTTTGTATGCGCAGGAAGACAGTTTGCGGGCCACGCGCTACGTAATGCGCTCTACAATGGTAGGAGTGGGACACAGCAACGTATTCGAAACATATCTTTCTCCGCTGGAATATAGCGGAACGGAAGTCAGGTTTATGCACGAAAGCATGCGTATGACACGTATGCTGGGAGGAAACGTATCCGGGCAAAGTCTGTTTCAGATCAATGCCTCGTATAACAAGAATATTTCTCAGACTGCTGAGATGTATGCCGGACTGGTAAACTGGAGCTATGCCCTGCATTATCAGTTCCGCATGAACGATGATAAGCTGAAGATTCTTGTAGGACCGATGCTCGACCTGAACGGCGGTGTGGTTTATAACCGGCGTAATTCCAACAATCCGGCTCAGGCTAAAGCATACGGAGGGTTGGGGGCATCGGGTATGGTTATCTACAAATTTCACATCGCACGCTATCCGCTGACGGTGCGTTATCAGGCAAATCTTCCGTTGCTGGGCGTTATGTTCTCGCCCGAATACGGTGAGTCGTATTATGAAATCTTTTCGTTAGGCAATGGAGGACGGAATGTGCTGTTTACTTCGCTGCACAATAATCCTTCACTGCGACAGATGGTTACGCTGGACTTTCCGATACGCAATGTCGTGATGCGTGTAGGATATGTGTGCGACATTCAGCAGGCAAAGGTCAACAACCTGAAAAGCCATACCTATTCACACGATTTTATGATAGGCTTCGTGCGCAACCTGTATTTGCTTCGCGGGAAGAAACGTATCAGCATGCCACTTAAAGTAACTCCCTTTTAGCTTATGAAACGATTTGCGTGTATTGTATATATTGCTTTGTCCGGACTTCTGATTTTTAATTCCTGTATACGGGAAGATATTTCCGGCAATACGCCTGAAGATAACTTTGAGGCACTGTGGAAGATTATAGATGAACAGTATTGCTTTCTCGACTATAAGAACCAGGAGTATGGACTCGACTGGAATGAAGTGCACGAACGGTATGCCCGTCGTATCACGTCGGATATGACTTGGGAAAACCTGTTCGAGGTCTTGTCGGATATGGTAAACGAGTTACGCGACGGCCATGTGAATCTTTCCAGTTCACTTGCTACGTCACAGTATCGGGAATGGTTCGACAGTTATCCGCGCAATTTCAGCGATAGTATTCAGAGTATTTATCTGGGAAAAGACTATACGAATTCTTCCGGACTAACTTACAGCATTCTGGAAAACAACATCGGGTATATTTATTGCTCCAGTTTCTCCAATGGGATAGGCGATGGTAATCTGGACCAGACGCTGAACAAGCTTGCTATTTGCGACGGGCTGATTATTGATGTGAGGAATAACGGAGGAGGTAACCTGACGACAGCACAGAAGTTGGCTGCACGGTTTACAAACGAGAAGGTGCTTGTGGGATACATGTGTCACAAGACAGGTCCCGGACACAGTGACTTTTCCGAACCAAAGCCTGTTTATATAGAACCGTCCGACGGTATACGCTGGCAGAAAAAGGTAGTAGTGCTCACCAACCGGCGCTCTTATAGTGCGACAAACGATTTTGTCAACAGCATGAACCAGTTTCCGAATGTCACAATCGTAGGCGATAAGACCGGAGGAGGCTCAGGGTTGCCGTTCAGTTCTGAAATACCTAACGGCTGGTCTATCCGCTTTTCTGCCAGTCCGATGTTCGATCCGGAAATGAATCAGCTGGAGTTTGGCATCGATCCGGACGTGAAAGTAGACATGACAAGCGAAGATGTGCAGCGAGGAAAAGATACTATTATAGAAACAGCATGTAAAATATTAAAGAATTAGCTCTAATATTTTGCAAATTCAAAAATATAGTCTATCTTTGCAACCGCAAAAAGGAAATATATACTGGTTTAAGTTATATTTTACTTCGCGCCTGTGGCGTAATTGGTAGCCGCGCCAGACTTAGGATCTGGTGCCGTGAGGCGTGTAGGTTCGAGTCCTATCAGGCGCACGAAAAATGGATTTAATAGATTTCTCTAAGCAGAATTTATTAAATCCATTTTTTTGTGCATTGGGGAATTGATTCTGCAAGATTGAATTAAATTCTTTCTATTCAGACCAGCAAAATTTATATTTAGCCAGCGAATTACTCAGGTTTTATGTGGAGTTATCAAATACGGTTGACGTTGTGGTTTACGCGAAGAGTCAATCATAGTGTCAAATAGTTCTAATTTGTTTTACTAAGCGACACTTTCTAAAAACAAAAAGCATCGATAATCATCAGATTATCAATGCTTTCTACCAGTCGGGGTGACTGGATTCGATAAAGAAACTTAGTACAATCAAGAAAAAATTATTGTTTCTATTATATATCTGATAATCAATATAAAATGTGATAAATAGTTGCTTTTTAATTTGGCGAAGTTGCGGGCTTTTTATAAGTTTGTTGCGCAAAAGGTGTTGAATTAAGTGTTGAATAAACTTAGCAACTTTGTAAATATGGCATTGAAATTAATTAAACGGATGTATTATCAGGGTAAAGTTGTAGCGTATTTAAAGAAGAATAATTCAATATTGCGTTACAAGCTTGCAATGATTGAAGAAAAGTATTTAACGACAAAATATAGGGTAAAGCCTGGTTATCCATTTGAAGATTCTGAATTGTTGAATCAGAAAATAGATGAGTTGGAGGAAAGGGTTGATAATAAAGCTTGTGAGATTTTATATTCTAACCCTTTGGCTAAGATAACAAATATGGTTATGGCTGAGGCTTTAAAGCAAGAAAAAGTTGAAGAATCGGAGATTGAAGAGGATGAGAATATTATAGTTTATGATTTTGATAAATATATTGAAGATATGAAATTGCGTAAGGCAGAAGAAGATGCTGAAAGGGGAATATCACGCAAGTTACATCCTTCATGCAAAGATTTTATTAGTACTCGCAACGCTTTAGCGGATTATGAATATGATAACCGAACCCTTCTCCATCTGTCAGATATTACACCAAGTTTTATTGGTGATTTTGTTGATTATTTAGCTGATGAACGAATTTCTAACGAGAATCATACTTATCTCACCAAAGGTAGTTTGGTTAATGCAACAATAAATAAAAGGCTTGATTGCTTAGCTGCGTTAACAAGAAATTTCTACAAAGATTTGAAAGCTACTGAAATCATATTAGAGGGGAAACAAGATAGCGAACAAGCTGATGTTATACGCCTTACCAAAGATGAATTAACGTCATTAGCTTCAATGGATTTGAATGTAGAATCAGAATGTAGGATTAGGGATTATTTTGTTTTTCTATGTTTGACGGGATTGCGTTATTCTGATTTTTGTTTGATTGATAAATCCAATTTTGTGCCTCATCAAAACGGTTATATACTTCGCTTGTATACGCATAAGACGATTAAGCGGGCTGAGATTCCTTTGACAACCAAAGCAATAGAGATTGCATATAAATATGAATTTCGTTTTGATTATTATACAAATCAAGCGTTTAATCGTCAGCTAAAAGATTTATTTGCACGATATGATTTGTTTGGTGACGAAATAATAAAGTATCGCCAAATAAAGAAAGGAGTTGAAAAGGTGAGTATGCTGAGAAGAGAAAAAGTTAGTGCTCATACAGGTAGAAGAACTTTTATATCTATATTGGTTGAAAACGGAGTAAATTTGCCAAAAATAATGGCAATGACTGGACACACTAAAGAATCCACCTTAAAGATATATGTGGATAGATTTTCACCTAATTTGAAAGACGCTATAGTACCATTGGAATTTTAATCTTTAAAAATTTGATTATTTATGGACACAAATAAAAAAGAAGAAGTATCCCAACAAGCTCATCTAGATGAGTATCTAACTAAATGTTTCGTTAGTTATTTAATAGCCATAAAAGAAAATGGTGATGCATTGGGATATACGAGAGTTCAGACAGCATTATTTACTGCTCTTGGTGGTTTAGACAAGGACTATAATACACCTCAATTTGTGGGGCGTATGAGAGATGATTTTGAATTGATTGCAAGACATTTAGATTCAATATCTCATAATATGTATAAGGAAGAGAGAATAAAGGAAGTTTATAATGATAGAAATTCTCCGCAATTAGAAAAGACATATACAGTTGTTGATATTGCAAAGAAGCTCAATATAACGGAACAAGCGGTAAGAAAGAGTATTAAGGTAGGCAATTTGAAGGCACAGAAAGTAAGAAATAGTTATCATGTTACACATAATGACTTAGAAGATTTTATTAAAAATAGAAAGCGCAAGTAATTAAAATGGTAGGTAACTTCTATCAGCTATTTGTGAAGTAACCTATTATACTTCACAGAACGGTTTAGCATAAAATTTTCGGGAAAAATTTACTCCTACATTATACTTAATTTGGTTTTTCAATATTTTTCGTGTATGTTTGAATCATAAGGAAAGATACAATAATTAAAAAAACGGAAAGATAGTACGTTTATCCTCGTTTGAGGAAATGTACTATCTTTTTTTATTTAGTAATTTAATAATCAAAATATTATGGAAAATATTAATTATCAGTTTACTCAGGTACCAACAAAGCTTATGATACTATTGGATGTTAATTGCAGAAGCATGTTATTCACTTTATGTCAGTTAGCTAGTCATTATGCTGATAAGAATGGCATATTCTTTCGTACTAATGCTGATTTATCAGCAGAAAGTAGATTAAGTCAAAAGCTCGTTATAGCAACCATAGATACGCTATATACTCATGGAATAGTGGAGATATGGAGTGTTGGCAAGGGAAAAGGAAAACATGCTAATTACTTTAAGTTGAATCTTGAAAGAATAAAGGAGTTTGAACGTCTAAAAATGGATGAACTGAAAAATCCCGATTTACAGATTCCAATGGTTGATTATCGTGCTAAGAATTATTCACCAAGTTATTTGAAGAGGAATGTTCCAAGTGTTTCCCAAGAATTATCAGAAGAAATTCCCGATGATTTCCCAAGAAATTCCCAAATTACCAACAATATAGAAAATATAGATAATATAGATAATATAGATAATGAAAATAATATAAATAATGAAGAAATAGAAAATAGTAATATTAATAATATAGAAGATGAGTATAATAAAAGGATTAATGAATTATTAAAAGGAGGAATGAAGGTTGAGAATATACTAATTAACTTAGCTAAAGAAGATTGGGAATGCTTCAAATTTTTCAAAGGTAAACTAAAGCAGAATGAGGATTTTAAAACACATTATAGAAGATTGTTGCCTTTGGTCAATGAGTTGATTCAACAATATGAACCTTGTTAATTTATTTACTTCAAAATGGTTATTTTCTTACTCTAGATGATATTTATCATTAGAAGTAACAATAAAGTTACTTCAAGAATAAATGATTAAATAGAGTAAAGTATGAATAATAATATAATTCAAGAAGTAAAGAAAAAGATATATGAACTTCAAGAACTTATAACGAGATTAGAGCAGCCTCAACAGACAGAAGAAAAAAAACTAGACTATGTGAATCTTTCGGAAGGTAACAATGAAGACAAACTGAATAGAATAACGGAACAGATAACTCAATACGATATAAACATAATTCCAACTTCTAAAGATTCTCAGTTGATAAGGTGTGCTATAGTCAATGAATTAGGAGATAGGGGGTTAAAGTATTGGCATATTATAAGAGCCAGAGCGGATGGGTATGATGAGGCTGAACAGACTAAGAGATATGTATATCTGATGAGCAGAAAAGCTTCTATAAACCTGAACTTTGGAGTAATAATTAATAGATATAAAGCAGCTATAGACCTATACAATAATAACTTAAATAATAAAGAACATGGAAATAACTAAACAAAGCGTTGAACGAAGCGGAAACCTTAATCCAATGTGGGGTAAAAAACAATCAATGGCGACAAGACAAAAAATTAGTGATAGTCAGCGAAAACGATATGCAGCTATACGAAAGGCAATTAGAGAGCAGGACATATTACAATTTGCAAAGGCAGATGATGAAGCTAGAAAAGAGCTTATACATCAACTGTTGGACAAAAATAACATATCCTTCGACAACATTCAACAAGCCGTTAACTTCGTTGCTTTTCTGCTTGAAAAAGAGCGAGTTGAAGCTATTATAAAAGAGGAAATCAATAAACTGTTAGCCAGAGATTAACACGGGTAGTACAATGCAAAATTATAAATTCTGCATAACTAATTGATTATCAGTATAGGAAAACGGTTTGTCGTTTATTCTGATTCTTGCTTTTTTCTGCCTCTAGTTGTAGGCTTAACGTACATTTTACCTTTTCGAATGATACATATTTTGTTCTCATAGACCTGAGGGGTATCATCTGAGAGTTTACTAAAATAATTATTCAATGATGCTTTACTGATTCCAAGTTCTTCTGCTGTATGCTTGTCATACATTGAGGCTGGTGAGCCAAAATATTCATGCACACCATTTAATTCTAGGTGGATTATAGTTCTGTATTCTTCCATATCTATATATTTTTTACAAAGTTACTATAAATGTTATCTATATTCAAATAGAATCATATTTTTAACGGGGTTTAACGGTAAATATTATTCTAATTTAAATAGAATCATTATCTTTGTAATGTGATAATTGAAATGAGTATTAACAATAAAAACTTAAAAAGATATGAAAGCAATTCAAATCAATAGTTCAAATGTGATAACAACAGCAGTTAAATGTATGCAGCATGATATGGATGAGGCTACATCAGTCTCAAAAGGTATGATGGCTGAAACATTGAAAAAACGTATGATGAGAGGTGAGGTCGTAAGATTTTGTTATGAAAAGCTAGACGGTACAATCCGTTATGCTGTTGGTACATTGCAGAGTGATGCGGTAAAAGCAAATGTAAATGGCAATGGTATTCCAAAGCGATTTTACGGTATGTTTGTATATTTGGACTTGCAAAAGATGGAATGGAGAGGATTTAAACAAGAACGGTTAATAGGAATTGTTGATTGATAGGTGGGGTAATCCCACCTATTTTGTTGTCACATTATTCTATTTTAAATATAATCATACTTTTAACTGGGTTTAACGGTAAATATTATTCTAATTAAAATAGAATCATTATCTTTGTGCTGTAATCAATAAGCAAGGAGATATGAGAACTACAGAGATAATAAATAAAGCACTAGAGGTAATGAATGGTCAAGATTGGTACTGGTATATGTCGGATTATCAAGTAAGCGAAATGAAGGATAAGGCTTACAGTACAATGCGTTACTTCGTTGAATTGGTTGCTTCAATTAATGATGCAACAATAAGAAAAGCCATGAGAGAGCTTTGGATTGTCACTTATAACTACATGGGGTTAAGTTCTCCTATGAGTAGTCCAAGTGAGATACAGACTAGAGAGTATGATAATAGAAAAGCAGAATTGATGGCTGTTATCCTTCCATCAAGTTATAATATAGCAGCATAATATGGAAATGGCGATGTACATAATGAGAGTTCTGAAAAGTCAGTTAATGGTTGTGTGGTCTTGGGGATTTAATTCTCCAAAGACTATAACCAATGGACTTAGCTTCAAGGTTCAAGGTTTCAAATTTAAGGGAACTGTAGAAGTTGTATATAATGAAGGTACAGATTTGTTTGATATTTCGTTCATTAAAAGAAATAAGATTATTGAGATTATTGAAGGTATCTATTTTGACCAACTTGTAACAGTCATTGACCATCATGTTGAGAAAGTGGATAATTATAAAGAACGTGTTGAGGCTGAATATTCACTAATTTAGAAAAGTGATTATAGCTTGATAATCAGCAGCCTCTTAAAATGAGAGGCTGTAATATATTCACTTTCATATTAATAAACTTAAAACTGAAAATTATGAGCGTAAAGAATAGTACAACTGTAGCAGATTATATCGAATGGGACAAGGCAGTTAACTTGGTGCATAGATTATTCAACGATGGTGAATATCGTATGTCATTGCTTATTGGGTGTGGCATCTTCTTTGGTTTGCGTATTTCAGACATTTTGCAGCTTACTTGGGAGATGCTTCTATCTGATAAGTCTTTTGAGTTGATTGAGAAGAAAACACAAAAGCATAGAGAGATAAGAATTAACACAAATTTTCAAAAACATATACAAAAATGCTATGATGCTTTATGTATAAAAGATATGTCGGAAAAGTGCTTTATAAGCCGTAAAAATTGCGTTTATAGTATCCAGCGTATAAATGTCCTATTAAAAAGAATTAAGGTTAAATACAGCTTAAAATCAGTCAAAAATTTTAGTAGTCATTCCCTCAGAAAGACTTTTGGAAGGCATGTATATGAAAAGGCTGATACAAATGGAGAAATAGCTTTAGTTATGCTTTCTGAACTGTTTAACCATAGCAACATAGCCATTACCAAAAGATATTTGGGGTTAAGGAAAGAAGAAATCTTACATTGTTACGACTTACTAGATTTCTAGAAATTTGTAATGTGAAAAGAACTATCGGTATTGAAAAATAGGATTACATTTACATCGTTGATAATCAGGACGAAATATCATGATTGCATATCAAGTGTTAACAGAAATGATGTACAAAGCATTAAATTCTGATTTTGAGTAACTTTGTCCCCAAAATACAGCTCACAAGTGGACGTTTTGCTGAATTTTTCCTATCTTTGCAGCGTTGTATTATGCAACAAGACATAATTTAGGAAGCGTTTGGCAATTCCTTACCGATGAATCTGGACAATTCAAGTGTAAGATAGGAATGAAAGACGTTCTCCTTTGGTGTGTTTATATGTATTCCAACATATACAGCCAAAGGTGTGAGCTGTTTTTATTCACTTACACGGGCAGTCCAGAGCCTATCGGTTGAATGCTAACAGGCTCACACTTTCTTTTTTATGCCCCTTTTAGTTTTCATTAAAGCACCATTGAGCCAATGGGTCATTATTAAAGCCATGGAATACAGGTTTAAGTATGTGGAGTTTAGTGTCGAGGACGGGAACTCTATGACACTGGGAAGACGCATTCTAGAAGCGTTTAAACTGCTTCAAAATGAGAATGGTAACATCTTACTAGAAAACGAAAAGATGTGTAGAAATGAACAAACATTACAGAAGGGAGGCATTTTATAAACATTTATTTGGTAAACATAAGTTTAGCAAATCTTTTTGCACATTGTTGTAGTGCGCTGTTATTCGGAAATATACATCAGAATAAAAATAAAAAACAGCTCAAATTTGTAATATATGAAATCATTAAATATAACTATAATAAGTTTTGTTTTAGGAGTGATAATCATTGCTTGTAATTCCCCCAAAAAGGAACAAAAAGAAAGTACGATAACCTCAGAATTGAGTTCTGTTTCTTCTAACCAAAAAGACAATGACACTCTAAACAGCAAAGAAAGTGGCCAAGATAACCTTGTAAATCAATCAGAAGAAATCGATGAGAACATTAACGATGAGACAAGCGATTATATAGAAACGCAGGAAATATGTGATATTCGCAATTTAAAAGAAAGCAAATATCATGATGTCGAAAATGAATTACTCAACGGGAAAGTACGTTCTGTAGAATGGAGCAATGGAAAATCAAATTATGTTATTAATTTTAATACAAATGGCGATTATCAATCCATAGTCCACTATAGCGATAATCCACATGCGCCTACACAGCAACATCCTGCTATCCCTAAATATTTCATAGAAGGCAAATTGTTTAACAGATATATTCATCCATTGTATAATTTGAGAAATATTTCATTTGGAAATTTCGTATATCGTGGCTTTGCTTATATTGATTGCTTCAACCTTATCTCATTTTTCAATGTGAAAGAATCGCAATATTCTTATGACAACAAATCAAATATTAGTGTCATACAAACAGATAGAGGTAAAATAGAATATAAATATAGTGAAAATGGTCTGTTACAAGGATTCTTAGTAAATGATTTGCCAATGCTGCAAATAAGTATGGAGAACAACATGATGTCAGAAATTGATATTTACAAGGAGGATGGAAGTGTATTCTACAAATATGCCATTTCATACAAAAACAATTCCGTAATTCTTCAAAATGGAAGACCATTTGAAAAAAAAGTATTTCATTTTAATAGTAATGGAAGTGTTACAGAAATAGATGAACAAATAAATAAAGAACAAAATTTTGAATCACTTATCTTTTACGATGATAAAGGGCGAATTTCCAATATAACGTACCAGTTCAATGGAATTGATGATGGAGAAGAAAACATTAAATACGACCAATATAATAATGTTGTGGATATTTATGTTTTCTCACGAAATCAGAGTGAAAACGAAAACATGTGGCACAAAAAGAGATACAGATTCAAATATGAATATGATGATTTGGGAAACTGGATACAAAAAGATGTTTTTGAAGTCATTGTTGGCGATATAGAAATAGAGAAAAAAGTAAGTACCGAAAACCGTAAAATTAAGTATTATGAATAAATTGTTGATAATTGTTTTATTGCTTTTCAATACCATGTTAGCAACTTACGGACAAGTTATAAATGGCAATATGTGGAATTATTTACCCGTTACATCTGAACAGATTCAAATGTATAAAGGTGATGGGGAGTCTTTATATAATGATGTGGAATTTAAAAATGGTATGTGGACATCACAATTATATAGTATAAAGAAGAATAATGTCGAAAAAATGACCATTGCATTTTATCCTATTGTCAAAAAATTCGGGAAGCCTATCTTATCAACAGAAGCCTATAAAGGATTTCAAGTGACTTACCACTCAGACGGGAGAATCTTGCGTGGAGGTGGAAGTAATCTTAGTTTAGATAGCAGAATAATTCCTGGTGGATATACTGTAAATGGAGCGGATATTAAACTGAAAGACAACAGAATCGATGAAGTAATTTATTCATATAACGAAAAGGCTATATATGAATATAATCAGAATGGGTATGTAAAAACTATAAAATACCACTCGAATTATGGGTCTCCGTTCGATAAGATGTTTATTTTTCAGTACAATTATATTCCTAATAGCAATAAAATATCGAGTGTCGTTGCTTATAATGGTGAAACGGCAAAGGAAGTCGGGAAAGTAAATTATGTGTACGATGGTCAAAAAAGGCTCATTCATTTATATGGGAATCATATAGATGCTGGAAAGTTTGAAAAAAAAATAAAATATGACATCCACGGAAATATTGCATTCCTGAGCTTTTCTGAGCATTCCAAAATGGGTGACTATCGTAAACAAGAGTATATTTACAATAACCACTATGATGAAAAAGGACTGTTGTGTAAAACAGAATATCAATATAAAGATGAATCAAATTCCAATAACTTCTCAAACAGCTATTCTTTGAATTTTGTTAGCTGCTATAAGTATGATAATGAAGGAAATTGGGTTGAAGTTTTAACAACGGATGAACAAGGAGTTGGGGAATGTGTAAAAAGGCTTATAACATACAAATAAGAACGGTGATAATTAGCAGAAAGTGTAAGAAGGGGGAACGTTAATACAGATAGAATAAGATAGATAATAATGCAATTAATTTATAAATCTTAAAAAAAATATTCAGATGGAAAAAGCAAAAAGAATCAAAATGTTATCTTGTTTTGTTGCAGTAGCCATAGCTATATGTTTATTAATTGTATTTGTAAACACATCCAACAATCAAGGTGAAAAACAGTCTGTTGAAGAAACTAATATTAAAAATCGCATAAAGAACATCTATAGTGATTTAAATTCAAATAATACCAATGTAGATGAAAAATATCTTAGCGAAGACCTCAGAAAACTAATGGATAAAGCCTATTCTTTGGTTGATGGTCCAGAGTACATTGATTACAGTATATGGACTAATAGTCAAGACCATGAAACATTAACAGCTATAATAGCAGATTGCTATTTAATAAATAAAGCACAAGCAATTGCAAGACTTCAAGTTATAGATTCCCATTTTGGTGAATTATCTTCCCCTACTTTATATTTGCACCACGAAAATGGAGATTGGTTTGTGGATGATATAATAGAAGATAGAAATAGTTCTTTAAAAATCTATACTATCAAATTTATAGAGGAAAACAGATAGAATCTGATTATCAACTAACTCGTTAACGTTTATTGTTTATAATCAAATGTTTGAACTAAGCATTAACAATGAAGTTATTTTGAGGTAGAAAAAAAATGTTTGTTTTATTCGGCACTAATAAGTGTTAGCGCATCCACCCAAAGGGCGAAAAGACATCAGACCTATAGCTTCGTTATGAGATTATTAGCGACGGATTCTCACAATTTATAATTTGGTTAGGCGTAAATATAAATTTTAAATAAAAGATTATGAAAAGGAAGTGTTTTTCGACACCCGTATGTGTTTTTTTAAGCACATTGTGTTTTATCTTATTCTCATGTTCTACTGATGAGGAAAATGGGAGTGGAATTAATGGTTCTTTGAAAGTCAATGGTGCAAGCTTTCAAGTTGAAGATGCAACAATCTCTGATGGGGTTTCAAATGAGGACGTTTTGGTGGGACGTATGTTTGAGGCTAGAATAATAGGAAGTGATGATTTTTATTATTTTACCTTGGAATATATACATTGGGATAATGGACGTTATTCTTTTGAATTAGTCGAAGGCGATATTACAGATTATATAAACGTTGAAACATTTAGTCGCTCACCTGTTAGCGTTGCGGATTACGATTATATAAGTGGTAAAGTCTTTTTGACTCGTGAAAAGAATATAGTAACTCTCGATTTTAAAGACTACACATTTAAAAATGTCAATGACTGGGAATTTGTTTTAAATGGGTCTGTAAAATATAAAGAATAACAGTTCTGTTCGGATTTATACAATTGATATTTACTGATTTTTAAATCACTAATACTGGTCTAATTATAATTAGGAATACGAAATTCAATATAAATATGAAAAAATTGATTTATAGTATATTATCTTTCTATATATTAATTATGGCCATAGATGGTATGCTCATTAACTTAGATAGTTATGATAGTCAAAAGATTTTAGCCAAAAAATATGACGTACCAATGGACTTAATACAATATAATATAAAAGTTAAATGGGGATATTTCCCGATTAAACATGATATATTTTATGTTACGACTGATAGAGGTGAGGATATAACATTGTTTACTTCATATCTTGGCATTAAGTTCTTTAATGATGATAACATTGACAAATATTTAGGACTTAATTCTCTCAAAGATGAATTAAAATCAAGAGGGTATTATGAATGGGCTGAATAGCAACATTCACTAAATTCAGAAGTGAATATTGGAATATGAGTTTAAATAGCTGATAATAAATTATTTACATAGAAAATTTAATATGTAGCGCAAAATGGATATTCACTTTTATCTGTTTTGCGCTATTTTTGTATATTCAAGTTGATTAAAAATTCATATATTTACATCCATATTGATTTTTATATCACTATGAGAGAAATAGACAATATAAAGAGAATTATGGATGAGGCTCGTATGAGCCAAAGGGAACTGTCACAGAGAAGCGGTATAGCTCATGAAACAATATCCAAAATCCTAAATGGGAAATATCCTCTTAGCCATAAGTTATTGGTCAAAATTGCTGATGGTTTGAACATTCCTATATCAGAATTAATGGAAGATGCTATAACTCCTATCACAGTTGGGGTACAAGGATATATAGAATATGATAATGAGATAATCAAGATTAAATCATTCCGTCAATTACAGAAGTTAGTGCAACAGATAGAGTATGAGACTAGTGTTCTACCAAAACAAGTGAAGGAAATCAAAGCTCTAAATGAGAAGAATCGAAAGTTGATAAAAAATTCAATAAGTGAAAACAACTATGAATTTAATGTCAATAACTTTGAGCTAATTCAAACACATGATGCAACTAAGGTAGATTGTTGGGCTTTCAAAACAGCATCCGACACTAAAGATGGCATTATCTTAGACTTAGGTAACCAATGTTCGGGTTATCCGTTTAACCTACATGGACACATGTTCTATACCTCAGAATCGGCATATCTTTGCGGTCAATTTTCGCATAATACAGAAGAACATAAACGCATTCAAAATCAGCTATTATACGAGAAAAACGGCTACACTGCTAAAAAGAAGGTGAAAAACGCAAACAAAGCATTAATAAGAGCCGATTGGGATTCATTCAGAACTGAATGGATGTTGTATGTTATATGGGCTAAATGTCAGAATAGAGGTTTTGCAGAAAAATTAAAATTACTCCCTCCAAACGCAATCATAATTGAAAATAGTACGACAATACATGAGGGTACAAGTTCATCATGGGGATGCAAGAATGTGGAACTTGAAGAGGCTAGGGATAAGGTAAAGCGTTACACTACCTTGCAATACATGAAAAAGGTACGAGAGGGAAAAATAAAAAAGAATAGCCTAGAATTAGATGCGCTTATTCAATCAGAGAGCGATAAGATTCAATATATTGGGACTTATTCAGATGGCAGAAATTATATGGGTAAGATATTGAAACGCTGCCAATTAGCATTACTGAACAATACTGAACCAAATATTAATTATGATTTGTTACGCTCAAAGAGGATATTTCTATTGGGGGAATTATTGACCTTTTAATAGGTTTAAATCATAAAAGAGCTACATAAGTCTATATTAGACCCATGTAGCTCTTTTATTAGGGTAGTTATGTTACAAAAGTTTCATTGCAACTTTTAGGGTTTCTTCTTTTACAGTAACTAGTTCTCCTAAATTCTTTAATGTGAATCCGTTATTCTGCATAAAGGAACGGCATTTACGGATTATCTGTCGTTTGGCTCTTTCATTAACTTTTTCCTTTTCACTATCATAATCTTTGAACCACTTCTTTCTGTAGTAGTCGCCATGATAGCCCCAACATTTATTCCAAGATGTTATATGTGTATGCCGATAATGGGTAACCATGTTTGCAAACCATAACATATAGTCATTATTCTCAAATATAGTCATTAGGTATTCAGAACCATCAAACCAATAATCACAGATAGGACAATATACCTTATAGTAGTTATCGTTTATTCTTTTTATCATATAATTTGACTTTAAATACTGATTATTACTTAATTTTTGATATAATCTCTAGTGCTTTATTTGGATTACTTATCATCATTATTCGCAAAGGAATTACTAAATTCTCATTACATTCATCACAACATCTTCCCGATTTTGCTGGAAAAGCATTATTACCATAACCTTTATAAGGTCTACCACAAATAGAACATCTTTGGATATTATTTTTTTTCATATAAATCAATTTATAAATTTAACAAATATAATTATAGAGCCTATTGGTGAGCGACCAATATCCTACTGGCTCTCAGCTGAATGTAGGAACTTCAACTGTTGTCTTTCGATTGATTTGCTCGGTATCTCTCGTTGACGATGCAAAGTTCTATAAAAAGAATGAGGTTAATAGTGTACACTTATGTACTGTACACTGTATATACACGATGTACATAAAAAAATCCACCTAAGATATAGGTGGATTAAGAATATTATTCTAGATATACTGTAGTAGTTATTTTTTCTTTAACGTGTTTTTCAAATCTTCAAAGGGATTATTATCATTCTTACGGTAAACTGTGTTACCATTAGACTGGCGTAAACCATCCTCGCCAAATATTAGTTCTGCTATTACCCATTTTTTCTTTTCCTTGTTACAGAGCGTGTCTATGAATTGTGCTAGATTTACTTTTTTGTCAATCCATTTTAATCCATTCTTAGGTTTATCGCCCTTACCCGAAAAGTAATATATAAAATCGTTTAAAGCAGTTGTTGATTCTAAATACTTGCCATCTAACAAGAATGTATGAATAGATTTGAATTGTTCTTCGTTATAATTCAAGTTATAATGGAACAATTCATTTGATACTTTTTTATCGTTATTGGAGATAAGTTTTGGCTCATTCAATAGTTTTTCAAGGAAATCACATGCTAAAGTAATCTCCCTTCTTCTTATTATGTGGTATTTTTGCTCAAAATATGTACGTCTGTTCTTATTAATATCAAAATCATAATCAAACCAATTTGATTTCTCATAATTGGCTAAAGATTCTTTAAATTTATTGTAATATATAACTACCTTATCTCTAAATAGTGAACTTTCAACGTAGCACGCAAAGGCACATGTTTCAAATCCCTTCCTCTTATAAGCAAGAACTCTACCCCAATCCTCAATATCTAATTTTCCATTGCATATTGCATTAATATTGCGATGATAACCATTATATATTGCATTTATAAACTTAAAAAAAATCCTTGTATCCATATTTATTAATTTTGGAATACAAAAATAAGAATAAAGACCTTGTTTTCTTGATAATTGGAATAGAAATTGAAAAGGTATCTATTAAAATTCTATTTTAACTAAAGAAGTTGCGTTATGTCTGAATAGGTTGCTTTTTTACGCAACCTTCTATGAAAATGTGTTGAAAAAAGTGTTGAGAAATAAAAAAGAGGCTTGATAATCAATATCTTGCCTCTTCTACCAGTCGGGGTGACTGGATTCGAACCAGCGACCACACGCCCCCCAGACGCGTACTCTAACCGGGCTGAGCTACACCCCGAATTGCGGATGCAAAGGTAAGGCTTTATTTTAAATTAGCAAATTATTTCATATGCTTTTTTCTGCTTTTTTAGAATAAGCTGTCGCTGTAATATCTTTAATAATGCCTTTTAGCCCATTGTTTCGCAATAGAAGTCGAACATATCATATACCTCATCTTGAGTGGCACTTTGGTTGATATGGATATCACCTATTTCACCGAGTAGGGTGAAGTTGACATTGCCTAGTGAGGAATTTTTCTTATCATGTTTCATAAACTCGTACAGACGGTCATAATCCTTACAGCTGAATGCCAGTTTCCCGTAATGCTCCTTGATGAACTGTATGGTAGGGCGTAACTTGTCTTTTGGGAAACCTACCTTGAGATGTGAATAATATAGTTCGCACACCATTCCCCATGCTACGGCATATCCATGCAATACAGGATTTCCTGTTTCCAGAGCAAAACTTTCGAATGCATGACCTACGGTATGTCCGAAGTTTAAGGCCTTGCGGATATTTTTCTCGAAAGGATCCTGTTCTACCACTTTTTCTTTTACCTCGATGGAAGTAGCGACAAGTTGTTGCAGATGCTTGTAGTCTACGTGCTCCATATCGAATTTGATAAGCTCGCTCCAGTGCTCCGTGTTGCTGATAAGTCCGTGCTTCAGCATTTCCGCATATCCCGACAAGATATTGGGATAATCGAGTGATTTAAGAAATTCACAGTCTATCAGAACATAATTGGCTGGTGCGAACACTCCAATTTCATTTTTCAGCCCATTGAAGTTGATGCCTGTCTTTCCTCCTACAGAAGCATCTACCATGGCCAGTAATGTAGTAGGAATGTTAACCATGTCGATACCTCGTTTGAAAGTAGCAGCAGCAAAACCACCCAGGTCGGTTATCATACCTCCGCCCAGATTGATCATCAGTGAGTGGCGTGTACCTCCCTTGTTGCTAAGCTGGCTCCATACGTAGGCAAGAGTTTCCAGATTCTTATGAATATCTTCCACTCCGATACAAATATGTTCTGCCTGTGCAAGAAACGGATATTTTTCGATAATCGGAAGGCAATACGTGCGCGTATGCTCGTCGGTCAGAATAAATAATTTATCGTATGTTTTGCTGGTGACTGCCTTTTGCAGGTTTTCTTTCAGGTTATGGCAGATTACAACTTCTTGTTTACTCATAAATCTATTGTTTTTCCTGCAAAAATAGAAAAAAAGTAAAAAGTACATGTGTGTACGTTGACAATTAATTATTTTTGTGCTGAATTTACCAATAAATTGATTTATGAAAGGAATATTACCGGTTGCCTGTAGAATAGCAGGATACGCATTACTTATTTTATCTGTTTTTGTGCCTTTGTTGATGTATATGTTTGGTCAGGTACACGACGGGAATCTGATTTATGTAAAATTGGGGATTAAGTTGGTTGTCTGGCTGTCGCTGTTCATGATTTTTCTCTCTAAAGTAAAGGATGAGGCCGAAGAGACGGCATGTCTGCGCAGTAAAGCCATGAAATATGCCTTATATATCTGGGGAGTGTATTACATCGTGATGCTGATAAAGGGAGCTGTAAACCAGGATTTGCAGGTGGCCGACAATTCTGTCGGAATAGTTTATCTGATTATCTGTGTGATTTGTTGGGAGTTTTTGTATCAGAAGCATCGTATAGAAAAAACGTTCAGAAAAAAATAAGTTTTAAAAAAGGTTGCAATATTAAACCTTTAAAATGTTTTGATGTCAAACCAGCGTTAAAACATTTGATTAGATCGGAATAATGAAAAACTGGGTTATGGGGCTGCTACTGTTATCCTGTGGGATATACGCTTTTGGACAAAGCAGAGGTAGCAAAGGTTTAGTTTCGGGTACAGTTGTCGATGGAGATGATAACTCCCCGGTGATGCAGGCTACGGTACAGATTCTTGCGTTGAAAGATAGTTCGATGGTAGCTGGTAATGTGACTGATTTGGACGGACGCTTTTCGTTGTCAGCTCGTCCGGGTAAATATCTGTTGAAGGTTTCCTTTGTCGGATATTCGCCGTCTTTTCAGCCTATTACATTAACGAGTTCTAAACCACGTCTTAATCTGGGAACAATCTCCCTGCACTCGGATGCAATTATGCTTGAAGGAGCTGTCATTGTAGCTCAGGCACCAGAGGTTACTGCTGCTGAAGATACATTGGTATACAATAGCTCTGCATATCGTGTACCGGAGGGTTCTGCACTGGAAGAACTGGTTAAGAAATTGCCGGGAGCAGAAATTGACGATGACGGTAAGATTACGATCAACGGAAAGGAAATAAAGAAAATAATGATCGACGGCAAGGAGTTTTTTGCCGATGATCCTAATATCGCCATGAAGAACCTGCCGGTTAATATCATCGATAAGATACGTGCCTATGAAAAACAGTCGGATATGGCACGAATGACTGGTGTGGACGATGGAGAAGAGGAAACCGTGCTCGACCTGAGTGTGAAGCCCGGAATGAATCAGGGATGGATTGGTAATACCGATCTGGCTGCCGGTACGAAAGACCGTTATAGCGGAAAGGTGATGATCAATCATTTCCGCAACAAGAACCAGCTGACTGCCATCGGTTCGGTCAATAACGTAAATGACAATGCTTTTCCCGGTGGAGGTGGAGGATTCCGTAAGGGAGGAAACGGTCTGACTGCTGTGAAAATGGCAGGTGTGAACTTTGCTACTGAAACAGAAAAGTTGAAGACTGAAGGAAGTGCCAACTTTAATTATAAGGACGCTGATATCGTCAGTAAACAGGCATCCGAAACTTTTGTATCATCGGAAAGCAGTTCTTTTAAAAACGCGTTAGACCATTCTCGCAATAAAACTACCAAGCTGGTGGCAGATGCCTTTATCGAGTGGAAACCGGATACCATGACTACTTTTGTATTCCGTCCTCGTTTCAGCTATGGTAAGACCGACAATACCAACGGACAGAACTCTTATACATTCAGTCAGGATCCTGGATATACAACTGATGAACTTTTCGGTACGGACGACTTGACTTCGCTGGTTTCCGAAGAAGATATTATCAATACGGTGCTGAAGAATACACTGAAAAAAGGTGATGACCTGACTGTAGGAGGTTCGGTGCTCGTGAACCGGAGATTAGGCAAGCTTGGCCGGAATATTACATTCCGTGGAAAATATAATTACACCAATAGCAGCAGTGAACAGTTTTCTACATCGGAAACAGAGTATTTCCAGAAAACTCCGGAAGAACGTATGGAAATATTGAACCGCTATATTACAACTCCTACAAAGAGCTACGATTATAGTGCGCGTCTGACGTACAGTGAACCGATTTTTACCGGGGGATTTTTGCAGTTCAGCTACAATTTCCAGTATAAACACTCTACCACAGATAATTCTACATTCGATATGGGTGACAACTGGACGATTGGTGATGGAGTGAATGAAAGTAATCCGGGAGTGCTCAACAACGACTTGAGCAAGAGTGCAGCCTATAATTATTATAATCACCAGATGGATGTTACTTTCCGCTGGATACGTGAGAAGATGCGCTTGAATGCGGGAGTCAGCTTCCAGCCTCAGAAGTCGGATCTTTCTTATAAGAAAGGTGATCTGGATACAACGACTGTCAGAAATGTATTTAATTTTACTCCGACATTCGATTTCCGATATAATTTCTCAAAAACCAGTCAGTTGCGCTTGCGTTATCGCGGACAGGCTTCTCAGCCGAACATGGTAGATTTGCTGCCTATCTCCGATAATACAGACCCGCTTAATATTCAGAATGGTAATCCGGGACTGAAGCCGACATTTACAAATGAATTGCGTGCCGAATATAATTTCTTTAATACGGAAAAACAACGGGGAATGTTTTCATTTTTCCGTTACCAGAATATCATGAACAATATAAGCGACCGCAAAGTCTACGATCCGGAAACCGGTGGATATGTTACTACTCCTGAAAATATTAACGGAAACTGGAACCTGACCGGGATGGTGGGAACCAACATTGCCTTGAGAAACAAGAAATATACCATCAATACGTTTACCAGAGCAAATTACCAGAATATGGTGAGCTATATAAGCGAGAAGGATCTTGTTTCTGATACAGACAAGAATATTACCAAACGCTTGTCGCTGGGTGAACGCTTAAGAGGTACGTACCGTAATGACTGGTGGGAGTTCTCTCTGAATGGCTCACTCGATTATACCCATTCGAGAAACAGTTATCAGGAAAGCAACAATCTGGATACTTACCAGTTTGCTTATGGAGCCAGTACCAACGTGCGTTTGCCGTGGAATATGTCCATTTCTACAGATTTGTCGCAGAACTCCCGCAGAGGATATGCCGAGTCGAGTATGAATACCGATGAACTGATCTGGAACGCTCAGATTTCTCAGGACTTTTTAAAGGGAAATGCTGCTACCGTAAGTATTCAGTTCTATGATATATTGAGAAACCAGAGCAATATCAGTCGTGTAATTACGGCTGCTATGCGTCAGGATACTGAGTATAATGCTATTTATAGCTATTGCATGGTACACTTCATCTATCGTCTGAACCTGTTCGGCGGTAAGGGAGCTGGTAAGGGAGGTCCCGGCTTTGCGCCTCCCGGACCTGGCGGACGTCATGGAGGATTTGGTGGTCCTCCCCATCGCCGGTTTTAAATAATATTCGAAAACGGAGATTCGCATAATGGCGGATACTCCGTTTTTTGTTCGTATCGGTTGGGTTGCTAGTGAATCTCTGTAAGGGAAATATTTTAAACAATTTTAGATTCCCTCCGATTTTCATGTTTGCGGAATCATTTAATTTTTCCTATTTTTGTCCGAATAGCAGAAATTTAGTATGAGAAAATTTTTTTATATCCTTTTGCTTTTGTTCGTCAGTGCTTTAGCTCAGGCACAAATGAACTGTACGTTTACTCATTATTCTCAGGAGAATGGTCTGTCTGAGAATTCGGTAATGGATATGGTACAGGATCACGACGGTATGATATGGTTTGCAACGTGGGATGGAATCAATCGCTTCAATGGCTACGACTTTAAGGTTTATAAGGCCCGTAAGGAAAACGATATGCGATGGAGTTCCAATCGTGTAGACCATTTGCAGGTCGACAAGTATGGAGATGTATGGTGCATTACTTACGATGGGAAGGCATTCCGTTTCGATAAGCGGATGGAAGCGTTTACCGAAGTTGCAGCAAATGGGGCTGAAAAAGACTTGGTTATAACTTCTATCTTGCCGTTGGATAATGGGACCGTATGGCTGCTTACTGATAAAAACGGAGGTATCAGAGTGGTGCCTGACAGGAAAACCGGAACACTTGCTTCGAAAGTTTATTTGTCTACTGCTTCAAAAGAAAAAGGTACTGCTATCAAGACTGTTTTTTTAGATAAGAAAAACAGAGAGTGGCTGCTTACAAAAGATGGATTGCTTTGCATCGAAGGTAATAATGGAAAGCAGACTCCTTTTTTTGTAAATACGCATCCTGAATCCGGACGGCCTAACCAGTCTTTTTTTTCGGCTGCATTCGTTAACGGACACGTATATTTTACCTCTAATAAAGGACGGGTATGGAAATACTCGCTGAAGGATGAAACATTCGAATTGAAAGACCTGGGCTTGCAGGACGATGTGATAAGCATACGGGAATTGTCTGGAGGAAAGGTCATTATGGCTACCCGCCGGTCGGGCTTCGTTGTGGGAGATACAGCGCTCGAATCACTGAAGTATTACGGTCTGAAAAATGAATTTGATTTTTCTCAGCATCCGATACGGTCAATATATGTCGACAGTCATAATGAGGTCTGGTTCGAAGTAAACAAGATTGGTACGGTCTGTCATTTTAATCCGTCGACGGAGGTGTTCAAGGTGGAACAGGTTCCGGTTGAAAAAGAACCGGGTGATGCTCCAAAGTTTGCTGTCTGCGAGGATAAGCAAGGCAATCTGTGGGTACATCCGGTAGGAGGAGGACTGTCTTGGTTCGACAGAGAAAATAATGAGCTGAAGCCTTTCTATAATGAAGTGGGAACAGATGCATGGCGCTTCTCAAACAAACTTCATGCTATGATGCTCGACCATCAGGGCAATTTATGGCTGGGCACTCACTCCAAAGGACTGGATAAGGTTACATTCTTCAAAAACGAATTCCAGTTGATTAAGCCGCAGAACTGTAAGTACGATACCAATGCCAATCAGGTACGTTCGCTTTGTCAGGATTCCCGTAAGCAGTTGTGGATAGGTACACGTAATAGTAAAGTTTCTGTATATTCTCTTGACTTCCAGTTGCAGGGTTATCTTACAGTCGACGGACGCATATCACTTACTGGTGCTCCTTTCAGAGGATCTGCCTATAAGATAATAGAGGATTCGAAAAAAAATATCTGGATTGCTACGAAAGGAAACGGAATCGTTCAGCTGATACCGCAGGGAAGCGGATATAAGATGCTTCATTATACTTACGATGCCAACGATATCTATAGCCTGAGCCATAACAATGTGTACGACTTGTGTGAAGACAGCTACGGTCGTATCTGGGTTGTTACTTTCGGTGGAGGTATCGATTACATCGAAAAGGAGAGTGATGGAAGTGTCCGTTTTATAAACTCGCGTAATAATCTGAAATCGTATCCAATGGAACGTTGCTATAAGGCACGTCGTATGTTGCTTGACAAAAAAGGTATGCTGTGGGTAGCTACTTCCAATGGGCTGCTGGCTTTCAGTGAAAAGTTCGAACGTCCCGATACGATTGATTTTCATTTGTTCGTGTGCATGCCTAATAAGCGTGAAGTGTTGAGCTGCAACGATATATACGATATCTTGCTTACACACGACGGACGTCTGTTCTTTGCTACTTTCGGTGGAGGATTGAATGAGCTTAAGAGTCTTGATAAAAAAGGTAACGCTCTGTTTACTTCGTATGCGGTAAAAGACGGACTTCCTACCGACGTACTTTCTTCACTTGCCGAAGATACGAAAGGAGATATATGGATTGGTTCGGAAAGTGGTCTGAGCAAGATGGATATTGTCAACCATCATTTCGATAATTATCTGAAGCAGGAGATAGGAGAGGAGCTTTCGTTTGAAGAAAGTACGGCAATACGTGCCGAAGACGGACGCTTGCTGTTCGGAACAAACAGAGGACTTTTGTGCTTTACTCCCGAACTGATACGGAAAAACTCCTATGTGCCTGGCATTGTATTGTCGGGCTTGAAGATAGCCAATAAAGATGTTGTTCCCAGACCGGAATCCGTATTGCCTGAGTCTTTGAACAGTTTGTCGCATTTGTATTTGTCGCATAAGGAAAACACCGTAACGCTTTCTTTTGCCGCTCTGGATATGAGTTTCCCGGAAAATGTAAAGTATGCCTATATGCTCGACGGGTTCGATAAGGAGTGGAATTATGTGGGTAAACAGCGTACGGCTACTTATACAAACCTGCCGAAAGGTAATTATGTCTTTCGTGTGAAGTCGACCAACGGAGCCGGTATCTGGGTGGAGAACGAACGTGCCTTGCGGATAACCGTCAAGCCTTCGTTTTGGGAGACTCCTTATGCCTATGTGATTTACACATTAGGCTTTATGCTGATTCTGCTGGTTGGAGCCTATACACTTTTCGTTATTTACCGGTTGAAACATGAGGTGTCTGTCGAACAGCAGGTAACGGACATGAAGCTCCGCTTCTTTACCAATATCTCTCATGAACTCCGTACACCGCTTACCTTGATAGAGGGACCGCTGGAATATATCTTGAAACGTTCGGATTTAAGTAAGGACGTACGCGAACAGTTGCAGGTGGTAGAACGTAATACACATCGGATGCTGAGACTTGTCAATCAGATTCTGGATTTCCGTAAGATACAGAATCACAAGATGAAACTGTGCATCGAACAGATTGATATCGTCGCGTTTGTACATAAGATTATGGAGAATTTTGAATCCATAGCCGAGTCGAACAAGATTGATTTTATTTTCGAAACCGAACAGCCTAAGCTCAAGTTGTGGGTAGACGCTGACAAGGTAGAGAAAATAGTCTTCAATTTGCTGTCGAATGCATTCAAGTATACGCAGCCCGGAAAAACCATTACCGTATTTATTCATGAAAATGAAGATACGGTTACCGTAGGAGTGCAGGATCAGGGTATAGGTATTTCTGAAAATAAGAAAGCTTCACTGTTTGTACGTTTTGAAACCCTGCTCGATAAGAACCTGTTCAATCCGAATAGTTCTGGCATCGGACTTTCGCTTGTGAAAGAACTGGTGGAAATGCACCATGCCAGCATACATGTAGACAGTAAGGAAGGAGAAGGCAGTTGCTTTAGCGTAGACTTCCTGAAGGGAAAAGACCATTACGGTGAGAATGCCGAATTTGTTTTGTCGGATAACGTGGAAATAATCGGTGAAGCATCCAAGCATTCCTTACCTGTGGATGTCGAAACTCCTGCCGTAGCTGTACCGGAGGATAAGCCGGAAGCTGTTCCTGCTGCTGATGAGGCTGACAAGGCATCGGTTTCTGAAACAAAGACAATGCTGCTCATAGAAGACAATCTGGAGTTGCGCTTCTTCTTGCGGAGTATTTTCAGCCAGCGTTTCCGCATTATAGAAGCTGCCAACGGAGTGGAAGGACTGGAGAAAGCCATTAAGTATGTGCCCGATATCATTATCAGCGATATTATGATGCCCGAGAAGGACGGAATAACTCTGGTAAAGGAACTGAGGGAGGAACTGACTACCAGCCATATTCCAATCGTATTGCTTACTGCAAAGACCGATATGGACACCAAATTGCAGAGTCTGGAACTGGGGGCCGACAGTTATATCACCAAACCGTTCAGTGCCACTTACCTCGAAGCACGTGTTGATAATCTGCTGGCACGCCGTCAGAAGTTGCGTCAGTTCTATTGCGACCACCTGATGGATATCAATCCTCCGAAAGTGGAAAATGAGGAAGAAGAGGTAGATGTCATGTCGCAGCAGGACCGTCGTTTCCTGGAGCAGCTGACAAACTTTATGGAACGGAATATCGACAATGGAGAACTTGTTGTAGACGATCTGGTGCATGAAATGGCTGTGAGCCGTTCAGTCTTCTTCAAGAAGCTGAAATCATTGACCGGACTTGCTCCGATAGAATTTATCAAGGAAATGCGTGTGAAGCGTGCTGCCCAGCTTATCGAGACTGGAGAGTTTAACATGACACAGATTTCGTATATGGTGGGAATCAACGATCCGCGTTACTTCAGCAAGTGCTTCAAGCAACGCTTTGGCATGACTCCTACCGAATACCGTGAAAAGCAGAAAAGCAAATAATTGAGATTCCTGAATTTCAGGTATCTGATAGTTGTACGAATAACAGAATAAAACAAGCTGAAGTTTTCCAGAAATAACGTGCTATTTTCCGGAAAACTTCAGCTTGTTTTGTAATCTATGTAAAGAATGATTCTGTTTTTCCTGCTTGCATCAGAACGGATAACCGATTGCGAAGTGGATACCCATTCCGTCCTTGAAGTTCGGTATGTTGTAGTATTTGGAGATTCCTGTTTCGTAAGGTACGTGCAGGGCTACTCCCCAGTCGAGGCGAAGTACAAGGAAAGACAAATCGTATCGGATACCCAGACCCGTTCCCAGTGCAATATTGTCGAAGAACTTGTTGAACGTAAATTGCGCATCGGGACGTGCTTCGTCTTTCCGCATCAGCCATACGTTTCCGGCATCGAGAAACAATGCTCCGTTCAGATTGCCTCCGAAAAGGTTGGAGAAAATGCGGAAGCGATACTCCAGATTGGCTTCCAGCTTGATATCTCCCGTTTCGTCTACGTACGAATAGGCTGCGTTTTCGGCCGGATGAAAGCGTCCGGGACCGATAGAACGTACTGTGAAAGCACGTATGCTGTTGGCTCCTCCTACGTAGAACTGTTCGTTATAGGGAGCAATGGTCTTGTTACCGTATGCCCAGATTACTCCGGCCATCAGTCGTCCGGCAATCTGCTGCTTGTCGTTGATGTAGTAAAGCGGTCGTATCTCGCTCGAGAACTTCAGGAACTGTGCAAATGGAGTTCCGAGGAATTTCTTTTCTCTTTCTTTCAGACTCTTGCCGAAGGCTGCATAAATAAGTGAGGTGACATTACCTGCCGAGCTGAAAGAGTTTTCCCACCATATTCGCATCCGGCGGTGACGCCATGAATCATCGTAGGTAAAGGTATAGGTGACCGAAGGGATGAACTGGTCGTCCAGACTGTGAAACAGCATGGGGTTAGCCTGTGCAATCGAGTCGAATGTAGCCGTACGGTGCTGCAAATGGTTGAACGCCAGATGGAGCGGTGTTACGGTATGTTTCATGCTTCTGGACGGACGGAAACTGTACGAAACGGTTCCTCCGAAAGACAGCATCTTGAAGTATCGGGCACGGTTTACCTGTTCGGCATAAATCTTGAAGTTTGTTTGCGACGGGAAGCGGAACGGGTCAATGCGGTCGCGTACCCACGGAAGTACAAGGCGAGGGAACTCCAGTGACAGGGCTGCTCCCAGTTCGTAGGAGTTCATGACAGACTTGTCGCCGTCGACGGTTGAGCTGGTCTGCCATTCGTATGAACCTTTCAGCTCCAGATTGAGTGAGGCTCCCATGCGGCGGAAGTTTTTGCGCGACAGGTTGAATATGGCTCCGGGACCGGTCTGCTTGGTACTCTTGGTAGTGACGTTAAGCTCCAGCTCACTGTTGTAGGGCAAGTCGAACATGGCATTCACGCGTACGTCGAGTGTATCTTTTTCTGCTCCTGTACGGGGAGTATATTGAAACTCGCTGAACTTGAACACACCTAGTCGTGCCAGAGCTTCCTGGGTATAGTTCTGTCTGGTCTGCGAATAGACTTCTCCCTTACGGTACAGAAAACGTTTGCGCAGCACTCCGTAGCGGATGCCCGGCTTCTTTCCGGAGTAATAGATGGTAAAGTTGCGCAGCTTCAGTGAGTCGTCAGGCTGTTCACCGTTATATCCCGTCAGGTACACAGAAGTATGTCCGATATGATATGTGCGGAGGGCTTCTTCGGGAATACTTTGCCGGGGTACAATCTTTAACTTGACGTACCCTTTGCGCATGATTGTATCGGCAAGGAAAGTGATGAATTCATTTCTTGCGTAGTAGTATCCGTTGTCGCGGAAGAGGTCTATCAGACGCTGCCGTTCCTGATTCAGGACCGTCACGTCGAAATTATCTCCGCTGTGTATCAGCCGTTCGTCGAAATGTGCATGAATCAGACTGTCGGTTTGTGGTCTGAATCCTTCGTATGTCACGGTATCTATGTAGTACGGATTTCCCATATCGATATCGTAACTCAGTTTTACAGCCCGCGGGTTACGGGTACTGTCTACCCGGTAAGTTACTTTTCCGTCGAAATACCCGTAGTCGTGCAGCAGATTGGATGCTACTTTTATTCGGGTTTCAGGATTTACGGTAGAAACATATACCGGTTTGGCAGCCAGTTTTTTGAATATCCACTTTCCGAAGCCTTTTTCATACCTTTCAAAGCGATTGTATATCCATAGTCCGAAAGGTATCGGAAAACGGATATTGGGCTTTACCACGATGGCGTTGTTCGGAGCAATGCTGATAGCTCCTTCCGCTTCGGCAAGTGCCTTTTGTCCTGCCTTGCTCTTGTCTTCGTTGTTGATGGTTACTTTCTTCAATCCCAGATACAAGGTTTCCCCTTCCGGCAAGTGCTTTGTCGTAGAGCATGATACAGCCATCATGGCTGCAAGCAGAAGCGTCAGGATATGATATGTTTTATATTTCTTCATGGATATGTAATTATGCTTCAATCAGTTTTCTGTTGTTTGTTCGGGCTGTTTCTTTTTGCGGGAGCGGAAGATGAACAGTTCGCTTAGTTTGCTCACTTTCTTTCTCAGTACGATACCGGCTCCTGTTTCTATCACTTCACCGTCGAGTATGCTTTCGTAATTCTTGTCGTGGAAAATCTTGATGTAGCGTGTACCGCTGTTGTCCAGACGGTATTCCAGCGAAATGTTGTCGATAAACGACTCGTCTTGCTGCTGTACATCGTTTCCGGTAGATATTTTTCCTCCGATGATAACCTGGAAGCGGTTGTTCCAGAATCGTTTGGCAAACTGGAAGTTATAATCCGTACGGGTATTTCCGGTTTCACCTTCATCGGTCGTTTCCATACCGAAGTTTATATCTATTGTTTTCAGTGCATTTCCTGCTATCTTGTTTATCTCACTTTGCAGGAACGAGTTCAGCATACTGTTGGTGTCGAATCCTTTGCCTCCGGTATTGCTTTCTGACATATATATACCCGTAACCAGCATGGTGACAGCCAGCTTGTTTTTCTCTTCGGCCGATTTGGCAGCGAGTTCGTTCTGCATGGCACCGTCGTCGGGAGCTTCGAGTGTGAAGGTAAAGCCCAGATCTTCCAGGCGGTTTGTCAGATTCACTCCCACGTTGAAGTTTACCATACGCGTACTTTCTCCATCGGAAGAAACCGACGCACGCACCCGTTCCGAAGCCTTTATGTTCAGATTCGGGTTCATAACGTTTCCGGTCCATTCGATATAGCTTCCATCCTGAATGTAGAAAGTCTTCAGCGGGATGATAGGCATTTCGTATTTCATTTCTCCGCTCATCAGCGAATAACGGCCGTTGAGCAGCATGTTGCCGTCGGGCTGATACTGGAACGACAAGTCGCCTCCACCTTCCAGCAGCATGTAGTTGCTTCCGCTTTCATTTAAGTTGACACGTGCCTGCACAGCCTCGTCGATGTGAAGTGTCATCAAAATATCCATACCTCCCAGCGACATGGCAGGAATATGAGGCTTGGCTATGTGAGTCGTATCGCTGAAGTCCACAAACGTGACAGTTTCATTCAGACGGTCTTCTACGGTCAGCGGAGAGTCTTTCAGTACATAAGTGAAATCACTGCTTCCTAAAATATTCATGTTGCCTCTCATGGTAAGGGCATCCGGCCGTCCTTTCAGCATGGCATTTACATCGACATAAATCTTACCGTGTACCAGCGACTCTTTGGTCTGTTTGGCATTGATCAGCTCAAAGTTATGCGCTTCCATTTTCAGGTTTATATCCATAGCAGCCATGTCGGTCATATCTACGTAACCGTCTATGCTGAACGGTGTCTTTCCCTTGGTAAAGATGTTGAAGCGTTCGAATTTCAGTCGGCTGTTCTCAATCTTCAGCGGTCGGTTGTCGAGTTGCAGGTTCAGTGAAGCCTGTGGAATATTGATTATTACACTGTCAAGTCCCAGTTCTCCGTTCAAGACAGGCTGTGACGTGGAACCTTCAATGGAAATCGAACCGTCCAGGTCACCTTTCAGTCTGGCCATATCATCGGGAATGAATGCATTGGCTACCTTCAGCGGCAGATGATGCAGGTTCACATCTGCCGTCAGATTATCTTTATCATTTTTCCCCGTGGCAGAAAGGTACGTTCCGTTCAGGCTCATTATTTCCTCGTCGTTCAGCATCAGGAAGCCGTCTATGCTGTGTTCTCCTGTTTCTTTAGGCAGATATACGGCACTCATTTCCCAGTTGCCCAGCTGTTGTTTGTTGTAGGCAAGGTTGTTGATTCCTATGTCGGTTGCAACTTGCATGCTCGACTCGCTTTGTATATAGTGTGCTTCGGCGTTGATAAAGCCGGCTATGTCGGGCATATATGGGATGATGCGCCGGAACTCAGCTATGTCTATCTGGTTGAGAGCTACGGTAAGATCCTGCTGTACGAGAGAGTCCGGAGTAGAATATAAAGATAATCCGGAATGATTCTCATCGTATATCTTGACGTCGGCATGGATACGTCCCTCGTCGCTCAGATAGATATAGTTGTCGGGGTTCACCTTAAACGGACGATATACCAGAGTAGGATTGTCCGGAGTGATGTGCATGCTGATGCCGTTGGGGCGTAGCTGTGCCTTCAGACCGAGATCAACTCCGGTTTCTCTTTTACCGTTCAGGTAACCTATTGCCAGTTGTGCATCGGTAGATCCGATATATCCGTTCAATGAAATGTCGAAGGCTTCCTGACGTTTGTTGGCAAGAGCCTTTACACCACTGTAGAATTTCACCTGCACAGAGTCTTGCAACGTCTTGAAGTAAATCGTATCCAGTTGAAGACTGTCGGTCCGCAAGCCGTACAAGTCGATGGAACCGTTTAATCCGTCTTCCGGCGAAGTGCTGAAGCTGGCCCGCAGACGATTGTAGTTTACATGCTGTGAAGCCAGGAAGTTGGCCACCGGATTGTCTGATCCGGAGAATACTTTCAACTGTGCCGAAGGCAGCATTTCTCTGATCAGGCGCTGATTTATGTGTTTTTTCTTCCACTGCTCTCCAAACTCCTTGGCTACCAGGTCGCTCTTGCTCATAAACTTGTCGAGGCTGTTGGCCGATTTGAACAGGAAAGTCAAATCGCCTGCATTGACATATCCCCTTACCGAATCGGTAGCCATATCGAAACCGGCATGCAGGTCTTTGGTCCTGAAGTTTCTTTCGGCTGTTACGAGCTGTATACCGCTGACGGTAGCACGTGCTTTGTGGCGTTGCTTCATATCCGTCTGCGCATGCACCTCGATGTTCATCGACGAACTGAAAGGCGTACTCATAAGTGACAACGCCTGCCAGTCTAACAGCCGCACATGGGTGTTCAGATCGGCTTTTATCATATTCGGCTGAAGCAATGCCTGCAAATTGGCCGATACGTCTATTGCACGGTTGTTGACATTCAGCATCATTGAAGCCTGAGAGTGTTTCAGGCCGGCATCGAGTGTGACTCCGGAGAATAGAAGCGAGCCATACCGGAAGTGTGAAACCTCACCCTTCAGCAGAGCGGATGTTTTCGGAGAGAAAAAGTCGAATCCGTTTCCTTCGGCATGCAGTGAAGCCGAAAGTCCGAATATCGAATCATGCGGCATAAACTCGTGTATGTTGAGGCTGTCGATATTCAGGTCGACCAGATAGCCTTCTTTTTGCAAATCATAGTCAGCTTTTAAAATAACATTGGCTTTTTTGCCCGGAAAGAACTGCATGTTTGCTCCGAGCAGACTGCCGTTGACCGAAGCTTCTCCTTCCAGTTTCATGCCATGTGGCAGCACGACACCGCTGAGCATACTTTCTACAAAGTTCAAGTTGCCCGTTTCTACCGATAAATTGATGTTACCGTTTCTCTGGAGACTGTCCATAGGCAACGTAATACTTCCCGTAGCCTGTGCACGGAAAGCATCCTGAATGCTTGCCGAGAGCGTGGTAAGACGAATCTCCTTCAAGTTTCCGTCTATGCCGGCACGTATCTGCAATGGGGCAGACGGATATTTTTTAATGAAATCTTCCGGCATTCCGGTGATAACCTTCAGTAAATCATTCTTGCCGATGTCAGCCATCAGACGAGCATTGATCATACCGTCTTTTTCAGCATCAGTCGCCTCCCAGTCCATAGATGCGCTGAATTCGAGATACGAATCGGGGGTTGTTATCTGCAACGACGGAACTTTCAGTGTCTTGGCATCCGATACCAGTTTTCCTTTTGTTGAAACAATTTCCAGTCCGGAGCGTTCCTTTAAGTTGAAGTCGCGTATATTGGCATAGATATCATTTCCGGCATAGTAGGCAGAATCTACATCCAGCTTGATGTTGGTTATTCCGATATGCGATGCATCGAATCCTTCGGCAGCAGGAAGTGTATTGGTATCAAGATAAGCACTACCGTTTGTCAGTTTAAGTGAACCAGCCGAGTATGCCGACTTATGCAAGTCGACCAGTCCGTTCCGTAGAGAAAGCTTTTCGAGCGATGTTGACATGCTGAATGTATCCAGCGGCATTTGCATGGCAAACGAAACGTTTTCGAAATCAACATTTTTCAGTTGTATTTTCCAGAAAACCGGTTGCGAGCTGGTCGTATCTGAGGCTGTAGTATCGGCCATGCAGATGGATAAATGAGTATCCTTTAAAGAAAGAGTGTTGACAATGGCAGTTTCCGGATCGAGCTCTACGCCATGTGAGGATACGAATAGCTCTCCCAGATTTCCTTTCAGCGTCATACCTTCGATGAGGTTTGCCGTATTTACAGATGCCTTGCTCAACTCCAGACCGTCAAGTTCGATTTTCTTTCTCAGCAGGGGAGTTAACTGGATCTTCGCTGTTAATTTCTTGGCATTCAGTATGGTATCCTGCTTGTCGATAATTACGGTATTGTTGACTACCAAATCTAACGGAAATGAAAGAGAGATTCTTCCTATCGAGATTTGCATACCTGTGGCTTCGGAAGCGTAGCGTGTAGCCGTGTTTACCAGAAAATTCTGAATAGGAGGTATGTATATCAGAATACATAGCAATATAAATAATATGAACGGAGATGCTACGGCGATCCCTGTCCATCGCAGATATTTTTTCATAGGCCAAGTCAAGCTGTATTGTTTGTGCGAATTTATATAAAATAACCGAATTAGTATTCATTTTGTTCTGGAACTATTTAGTTGTATTTATATAAATTCTTTACCTTTGTGCTATAACTTAATTTTAAAAGATATATTATGAAACCAACTTTGTTTGTTCTGGCTGCCGGAATGGGAAGTCGTTATGGAGGTTTGAAACAGCTTGACGGTCTGGGACCCAATGGTGAAACAATTATGGACTATTCCATTTTTGATGCTATCCGTGGCGGATTTGGAAAGATTGTATTCGTAATCAGAAAAGATTTTGAAGAAGATTTCCGTAAGAAAATCATCAGTAAGTACGAAAACCATATTCCAGTAGAAGTAGTATTTCAAAGCATCGACAAGCTTCCTGAAGGATTTACTTGTCCGGCTGAACGTGTAAAACCATGGGGTACAAACCATGCAGTGTTGATGGGTAAGGAAGTGATCCGTGAACCTTTTGCCGTAATCAATGCTGACGACTTCTACGGACGTGACAGTTTTGCCGTAATCGGTAAATTCTTGTCTGAACTTCCTGAAGGAGCTAAGAATACATATTGTATGGTAGGATTCCGTGTTGGAAATACCCTGAGTGAAAGTGGTACAGTAGCTCGCGGTATCTGTTCTACCGACGAAAATAGACATCTGACAACAGTAGTAGAACGTACTGAAATTATGCGTATTAACGGTGTCGTTTCTTATAAAGATGAAAATGGCGAATGGGTAGGCATCGAAGATAATACTCCGGTTTCAATGAATATGTGGGGCTTCACTCCTGACTATTTCAACTACTCTGAAGAATATTTCATCGACTTCCTGAAAGAAAATATCGATAAACCTAAAGCTGAATACTACATTCCGCTCATGGTCAATAAGCTGATCAACGATGGTACTGCTACAGTAGAAGTTCTTGATACTACTTCTCGCTGGTTTGGAGTAACATATGCAGCCGACCGTCAGGGTGTAGTTGATAAATTGCAGGCTCTTGCCGACTCTGGAGAATATCCTAGCAAGCTGTTCTGATAATTGAACATATACTATACAGGGAAATTTCCTTTATGCGTAAACTTTGTGTTTGTCATGAAGTAAGCGTGTAAAGGAAATTTTTTTTATTGAAGTTATGCCTGGCCGGTAAATATTGCGAAACGGATTTTAATCTTTTTTTCTGAATTTTGGTTAACTTTGCAAGAACAGCTGTGGTATGATGCAGGAGATATTGCATACCTCAAAAGGAATATATTCACTCGTTAGGTTTTAGTTTTCAATAGTTGAAATAGTTCTTGAAATATCATAAAACATTTAATATCATGAAAAAACAAATATTGTTAGGTGCGTTGGCGTTTGTTCTGTTTGCCTCTGTTTCGGCGCAGTCTGTCGATACACCTGTTTATTTAGATGATACAAAGCCTGTTGAGTTACGTGTTGAAGATGCCTTGTCCAGAATGACACTGGAAGAGAAAATTGCTATGATTCATGCTCAGTCTAAGTTCTGTTCTCCCGGTGTTTCCCGCTTGGGTATTCCTGAGATCTGGTGTACTGACGGACCTCATGGTATTCGTCCGGAGGTTTTGTGGGACGAATGGGATCAGGCCGGATGGACAAACGATTCATGTGTTGCTTTTCCGGCATTAACATGTCTGGCTGCGACCTGGAATCCTGACATGGCTTTGTTGTATGGCAAGAGTATCGGTGAAGAGGCTCGCTATCGAAATAAAACTATTTTATTAGGACCGGGCGTAAATATTTATCGTACACCCTTGAATGGACGTAACTTTGAATATATGGGAGAAGATCCTTATCTGAGCAGCAAGATGGTAGTTCCTTATGTACAAGGGGTTCAAAGTAATGGCGTTGCTGCCTGTGTAAAGCATTATGCTCTGAATAATCATGAAGTCAATCGCCATACAACCAATGTGATTGTCGATGACAGAGCTTTGTATGAGATTTATCTGCCTGCCTTTAAAGCTGCGGTGCAAGAAGGTCATGCATGGAGTATCATGGGAGCGTATAATCTTTATAAAGACCAGCATTGCTGCCATAATCAATATCTTCTGAATGATATATTGAAAGGTGAATGGGGATTTGACGGAGTTGTTGTCAGCGACTGGGGTGGTACTCACGATACTGACGAGGCCATTACTAACGGTTTGGACTTAGAGTTCGGAAGTTGGACCAACGGACTGTCGAACGGAGCAAGTAATGCTTATGACAATTATTATCTGGCTAAAGCTTATCTGGATAAGATTAAATCGGGTAAATATACAACCAAAGAGCTGGACGAGAAAGTTCGTCGCATCCTTCGTCTTTCATTCCGTACGACAATGAACCGCAATCGTCCTTTCGGATCTATGGGAAGTCCTGAGCATTTTGATGCGGCCCGAACCATTGCAGAAGAAGGTATCGTGTTGCTTCAGAATAAAGGAAATGTGCTTCCGATTGATTTGAATAAAGCTTCAAAAATTGCAGTAATTGGCGAGAATGCGTTGAAGATGATGACCGTTGGCGGAGGTAGCTCTTCTTTGAAGGTAAAACATGAAATTTCACCGCTCGATGGCTTGAAAAAGAGAGTTGCCGGCAAGGCAGAAGTTCTTTTTGCAAGAGGATATGTCGGAGATGCCAGTGGCGAATACAACGGAGTTGTTACAGGACAGGATTTGTCAGATAACCGTTCGCCGGAAGAACTGATTGCTGAGGCTGTCAGCCTGGCAAAAGAATGCGATTATGTAATCTTCTTTGGTGGTTTAAATAAAAGTGCAGGACAGGATTGTGAAGATGCAGACCGTGCACAGCTGGGATTGCCCTACGGACAAGATCAGCTGATAGAAGCTTTGTCAAAAGTGAACAAAAACTTGATTGTCGTAAACATATCGGGTAATGCCGTTGCTATGCCTTGGGTGAAATCTGTGCCGTCTATTGTTCAGGCATGGTTTTTAGGCAGTGAAGCCGGAAGCGCCATAGCATCTGTCCTTTTGGGAGATGTCAATCCTTCAGGTAAACTTCCTTTTACCTTCCCTGTTTGTCTGGAAGATGTTGGAGCTCATAAATTGGGTGAATATCCTGGTGTAAAGAGAGAGAACGAGAATATCTGGGATGCGAAATACAATGAAGGTATTTTTGTGGGTTACCGTTGGCTCGATAAAGAAAATATTAAGCCTTTGTTTGCCTTTGGACATGGATTAAGTTATACTCAGTTTGAGTACGGCAAGGTTACGCTGGATTCTAAAGCAATGACTCAGGATGGAAAAATTGTGCTGACAGTCCCTGTTACCAATATAGGCAAGAGAGAAGGAGCAGAAATCGTTCAGCTTTATATTTGTGATAAAAAGAGCTCACTTTCTCGTCCGGAAAAAGAATTAAAAGGTTTCTGTAAAGTCAAACTGGCTGCTGGAGAAACTAAAACAGTTTCTTTTACAATAGACAAATCGTCTTTGAGCTTTTTTGATGACAAGCAGCATAAATGGATTGCAGAACCTGGAAAATTTGAGGCTGTTATAGCTGCTTCTGCGGAAGATATAAAGTCGAAAACCGTATTTGAATTGAAATAAGTTTTTAGTTAATCTTTGCAGATAAATATGTTCTTCCCTCTTTCGGCTTTGTGATGCGAAGCTGGAAGGGGGAAGTTTTTTCTCATTGTCAGGAGTATTTTCATACGTCCGCACAGATGCCAGATTGCCAGTATGCCGAACAGGATACCTGCCTGATAATGCAGTATTCCTAAATGAGTGCCGGCATTTCCCCGATGCAATATCAGGATGAGGCCTGTCGCACTTGTCAGTAAATAAACGGCCGACAGACAAACCGTAACCTTGCTGCGTTGCCTGAATCTTTCGGGCAAGCTTTTATACCATCCCCGGTGAGCCCTTATGTGTCCAGTGGACAGGATGAGAAACAATACTCCCCATACGATATGTGCAACTCTCCAGATTTTTACATTTGACTGTACGATACCATGACCTGCCGCATGGATAATCAGACCGGTAATAAGAGTGAGCAGACATATAGCTGCCAGAACGAGGTCGATGTAGAATGTTCTTTGTTTCTTCATGATTATTATTTGTTAGGGTTAGCCGGTACAGTTCGGGGTATGTCCGGCATACATACTTCGTGTTGTTCCGGATGCAAAGTTAGCCCGATGAAGAAACGGAGGCAATGGATAAGATAGGGGAGTACTTGGACTATTTATGGTTTTTGCGGAAGTCGGTTGGAGATATTCCTGCTGTTTTCGAAAAGAGCCGGGTAAAGTAAGCGTAATCTTCAAATCCGAGTTCCTGGGCTATTTCCTTTACGCTTTTACTGGTATATATCAGGCTCCGTTTGGCTCTTGTCACAATTTCATATTGTATGTTCTGGCTGACACTGAACCCCGTCGTCCCTTTAACCGCTTCGTTGAGATACATGAGCGAGATATTCATCATGCGTGCATAGTAACTGGGACTGTGGCTGTGCTCTATATGCTGTTTGAGCAGGTTCCTGAAGGTGATGGTATGCTCCACATAACGTTGGGGCAGGCTATGAGCCGTTTGCTTGGAGGTGATAGCTTCTCCGATGATGTCGATGATGGCAAGCGACAGGTGCAGTGCCAGTGCCTGTGGATGTTTGCCAGTCTGTGCCAGTTTGCCGGCCAGGATGGTAAACAGCGATGTCAGTTCAGTCTGCTGTTCCGGTGACAGTTCTACCGTCTGTGTGCCAAGTGTATATTGTTCAAAGGATCTTTTGGAAGTTTCTTCGATGAATGCGCTGTCGATCATCAGTATATACGCATTCAGTTCGGTAGCCTGTACAAAGCTGTGTACCTGTCCGGGTAATACCAGAGCGGCACAATGCGCCGTCAGCCTGTAGCTGTTGAAGTCTATATGGATGTCACATTCACCCGATTCGACGAAGCCGAACATATAATAGTCATCCTGATGCGCATAGTCGACAGGGGTATGCTGCATGCCGTCTGCTGAAAATACACGAAGGTGTATGCCAGTATCGGAAATATCGGAAACTCTATGTCTGGGCAGTTTTTTCATCGGAATATATAAAAAAGAAAAACCACCGATAATTTAGTTATCGATGGTTTTCTTTTGGTGATCCGCTTGGGGCTCGAACCCAAGACCCCAACATTAAAAGTGTTGTGCTCTACCTGCTGAGCTAGCGAATCAAACCTGTGTTGCATTCATTTCCTGATTGCGAGTGCAAAGGTAGGTGTTTTGAGTGAAACTGCCAAATGTTTTGGCAAGTTTTTTCAAATAAATTTTCCTTTACGTTTTTATCTTGCTGATTTATAGTGTGTTTTGCTTTCGAAAAAAATAAGCCTTTACAAACCGGTTTTCCTGAAATCTTGTAGATTTCCGTTTCTGCCGGGTTTCTTACATACGGACAGCCTGATTTTTTACATGCCGGCAGCCGCTTTTTATCTCCTTATTTATTCTTGAGTGCCGGTCTGCCGTTTCATTCTGGCCGGCCGGATCTTTACGAATGGCTTGCCTGAGCCTTTTTTTCCTCTTCTACCGCTTTCCGGTAACAACATCTGCACAGAGGCTCGTATTCTTCCTTTTCTCCCAGCAACACCCGTTTGTCGTTGGCTACGGTACGGTGTGAAACATAGGCCAGATCTCCGCACTTCACGCAGATGGCATGCACCTTGGTCACCTCGTCGGCGATGGCACACAGGGCAGGCATCGGACCGAAAGGCACACCTTTAAAGTCCATGTCCAGTCCGGCAATGATTACTCTTACCCCTCTGTCGGCAAGTTCGTTGCATACGTTCACCAGTCCGTCGTCGAAGAATTGCGCTTCGTCTATGCCCACTACATCGATTTCCGAGCTGAACAGCAGGATGCTTGCCGACGAGTCTACCGGAGTAGAAGGAATCGAATTGTTGTCGTGCGAAACCACTTCCGCTTCCGAGTAGCGCGTATCGATGGCCGGCTTGAATATTTCTACCCGCTGGCGGGCAAAGGTAGCACGCTTCAGGCGGCGGATCAGTTCTTCTGTCTTGCCCGAAAACATCGAACCGCAGACAACTTCTATTCTTCCTCTGCGGCACGTTTCATGTGTATGATCTTCTGAAAAAACAACCATTGGTTCAAAAATTTGGTGCAAAAATACAATTTGTGTCGTTAATTTGCCTTATCTTCTATCTGAAATTTCATTTTTCGGCTATTTTATACACAACAACTGTTAAATATTGAATGAAATTAACTAGTGAGATTAAAAACTTTCTATCTTTGCTATATTAACAGTTGAAATATTGTATGGGAAGATTATATGTTGTTCCTACTCCTGTGGGTAATTTGGAAGATATGACCTTTCGTGCCATCCGTATCTTGAAGGAAGCCGACCTGATTCTGGCGGAAGATACACGCACGTCGGGCATTTTGCTGAAACATTTCGAAATCAAGAATGCGATGCAGTCTTATCATAAGTTCAATGAGCATAAGACGGTAGAGGGGATTATCAACCGGTTGAAGGCAGGCGAAACCATTGCACTGGTTTCCGATGCGGGAACTCCGGGCATATCCGATCCCGGCTTCCTGGTGGTACGCGAATGTGTGAAAAACGATATCGAGGTACAGTGTCTTCCGGGAGCTACGGCTTTCGTTCCGGCGCTGGTGGCTTCAGGCCTGCCCGACGAACGTTTTTGCTTCGAAGGCTTCCTGCCTCAGAAGAAAGGGCGCATGACCCGTCTGAACGGTCTGGTAGAAGAAACGCGCACGATGATTTTCTACGAGTCACCCTACCGGCTGGTGAAAACGCTTACCCAGTTTGCCGAGATATTCGGTCCCGAACGTCAGGTTTCTGTCTGCCGTGAGATATCCAAGATACACGAGGAAAGCGTGCGGGGAACCTTGCAGGAAGTCATTGCACACTTCACGGCTACCGAGCCGAGAGGAGAGATTGTCATTATACTGGCAGGAAAAGAAGATTGAAGTTATAAATTCTAAACAGATAAAAAACTATGAAGAAGGTTGTTTTATTTTCATTATGTGCTGCGGCCGTGCTTGCTTCTTGTAACAATGCAGGTCAGAATAAAGATGCGTTGAAACTTCAGAACGACTCGCTGATGATCGAATTGTCTAACCGCGATGCCGAACTGGATGAAATAATGGGAGCATTCAATGAAATTCAGGAAGGCTTCCGCGAAATCAATGAAGCTGAAAACCGTGTGGATCTTACCGGCGATGCTATCGAAAACAAATCGAGCGCCGACAAGATTAAGGAAGATATCCGCTTTATCAGCGAAAAACTGAAATCAAACCGTGAACAGATTGCCAAACTGGAAGAACAGCTTAAGAACAGCAACTACCAGTCGGCACAGCTCAAAAAGGCTATCAAGAATCTGACTGCCCAGCTGGAAGAAAAACAACGCCAGATTGAAACCCTTCAGGCTGAACTGGCTTCGAAGAATATCCGTATCGCCGAACTCGATGAGGCTGTTTCCGATCTGAACAAGAACGTCGACCAGCTGACTGCCGAAAACGAGGCTAAGACAAAGACCGTTGCTGCTCAGGACAAGGCTCTCAACACTGCATGGTATGTATTCGGTACGAAGTCGGAACTGAAAGACCAGAAGATTCTGAACCGTGGTGATGTGCTGAAAGACAATGAGTTCAATAAAGACTACTTTACAGAAATCGATATCCGTAAGGATAAAGAAATCAAGTTGTACTCTAAGCGTGCTACGCTGCTGACTACTCATCCTGCCGGTTCATACGAACTTGCTAAGGACGACAAGGGACAGCTTACTTTGAAGATTACTAATCCTAACCAGTTCTGGAGCGTATCACGCTATCTGGTTATTCAGGTTCGATAATTATAAATAACTGAATTTTAATTAAATCTGTTATTCATTCTCTGTTCCGGAGGATGGATAACAGATTTTTTTGTTTATCTTGCACCGGTCAACCAATCAGAAAGGAGAAACTTATGAAAACATTCCGATATCTTATCGTTGCTGTACTGTTCCTGCTGGTGGCAGGTACATCGGGTGCACAGACCCGTGAGGAAAAGAAAGAGGCTCTCAAGACCTATGTCGGCGAACAGGTCAGCGGCCGCACATTCAAGCTGGAGGCAAGCATGGCATATCCCATGAGCGGCAGAAGCATTCCGCTGACTACTCCTTACGGATTGCAGATGAAGAAAGACTCCGTCGATGTCTATCTGCCTTACTACGGCAGGGCCTATCAGATACCCTATGGAGGAGGAGAGGGGTTGCGCTTCAAGGCTCCCGTAGAAAACTACTCCAGCAAGCTCAAGAAAGACCGCTACCGGATAACGTTCGAGGCTACGACCAGTGAAGACAACTTCAGGTTCTCGGTCGACTTGTACGACGACGGTTCGGCAAACATTCATGTCACCATGCGCAACAGACAGCCCATTCATTATTCCGGACAGCTCGATGCAACCGGGTTGCAATAAAAGATGACTATCTTTGCGTCAACGGAACAGCAGAAAACAATAAAAACATCATGGAAACAAATGAGATTTATGCCGTCAGACTCGAAAAGAAAGGAGTAAAACCTACAGCCGTACGCATCCTGGTGCTGAAAGCCATGCTCGAATCCCCGTGTGCCCTGTCGCTCATCGAGCTTGAAACGCTTCTGGGCACTGTCGACCGCTCCACCATCTTCCGTACGCTGAATCATTTCCTGGCGCACCACGTGGTACACGACATCGAAGACGGCAGCGGCTCACTGAAGTACGAGGTCTGTCCCGACGAAGACACTTGTACCGTCGACGACATGCACACGCATTTCTACTGCGAAGTCTGTCACCGTACCTTCTGCTTTCCGTCCATCCACATTCCCGTTGTCGACCTGCCCGAAGGCTTCCGTCTGCACAGCATCAACTACATGGTAAAGGGTGTGTGCCGCGAGTGTGCCGCCCGCATGAAGTGACCGTGTAGCCTTCTTCCGTGTCTATTCTAAAAGCGGAAACTGACACCCGCATACGGCAGGCAGTTGCTCTTCCAGTGTACCGAATAAAAACTCAGGATCTCTTCCTCCGGCGGATTACCCAGCACGTTATACAGTCCCAGACGCAGCGACAGCAGTTTCCTGCCGAACGACTTCCGGTAAGCATATCCTACGTCTATGCGGTAGTTCATCGGCATGCGCTGTTTCCGGAACTCCGATGCCGGCAGCGGATCGAAATTCTCGTCAAGGTCCAGCATCTTTCCCGAACGCATCATACCTCCCACCGAAATCAGCGAGCGCATGTTCAACTGATACGACAGGGCTGTGTTCAACTGATGCGGAATGTCGTACATCGAAGGCATCTTGCCGTTGTCGGGCAGCTCGCCGAACCACTCCCGGCTCCGTGCGTACGTATACGACAGTTGCAGCTTCCACCGCTTCCAGTTCTTGTAGAAATACATCCTGGCTCCGTAGCTGTCGCCGTTTCCCACCATGATATACTCCTGCCATTGTCCGTCTTCCACGAACACCTCCGGACGCAGGGCCACCACATTCCTCCGTGTCTTGTAGTATGCCGAAACCTCCAGCATCCCGTTGTCGAGGAAATGCTTCCATCCCGCCTCGTAGTGTTCCGACGAGCGCGGCTTGTAACCGTCAATGCTCGGCATGCGGAAATCTGTAGGCAGGTCCCAGCTGAACAGCCTCAGGCAATGATAGAACTGCTCCATCTTCGAGAAGTTGAAGTACAGCATGTCTTCCTCTCCCGGAAAATACTTCACCGACATGCGTGGCTGGATGCTGTAATACGGACGGTGGTTGCGCGGCAGATAGCCCACGCCGTGTACTCCCACCTGCACCGACAGCCGCGGAGATACCCGTATATGGTTGTCGTAGAACAGCGATACCTGATTTACCGGCTCATGGCGCACACCGGCATCCGTGTCGAACGAAGCCAGCTCGTACACCTCGTGTGAGTATTTGGCTCCCCACTGCGCACGGTAGATATTCTCGAACGCGTAGTCGAATTCCGTCGATACGTTCACCGACCGTATGCCGCTGCGTATATACCCGTCGGTTTCCGTGCCCAGCATCTCGCTCCGTGCCCGGTTCGTATGCGACGAGTAAAACACCGCCGTACGGTTGCCCAGCTTACCCGCCTGCGTATGATACGCCAGCTGATATACCTGATTCTCCCACCGCAGTACCGACGTGTTCTCCTCCTCGTCCAGCAGCGGCAGATGATAATCGTCCCTCGCACCGTATGCCAGGAAGCTGAGCGAACTCACCTTTGACAAGGCATACGACAGTTTCGCATTGTAGTCGTACGAAGCATGATTCAGCCGGTTCTCTTCCGACAGCAGCCTGTCGAAGAAATCCAGCCAGCTCCTTCGGGCACTCACCATGTACGACAGCTTGTCCTTCACGATCGGTCCCTCCAGCGTAGCCGAAGCCGCCGGCATATCCAGCGTCAGCGTACCCACATGCTCCTGCTTGTTGCCCTCCTTCAGGTTCACCTCCGTCACCGACGAAAGCCTGCCCTCCAGATGCGTATCGAAAAAACCTTTGTGAAACACCATGTTCTTCACCGCGTCGCCGTTGAAAATAGGCAGCAGTGAGTTGATATGCCCCGGATGAAACACCGGAACCCCGTCCAGCAGAAACTGGTTCTCGTCGTTGCTTCCGCCGTCCACTTGCAGGTTGCTCCCCGCCAGCGACGACGTTACCCCCGGCAGAATCCATATCTGCGAGAACAAATCATTCCCGCTAAAAGCAAGCATGTTCGAAGGAGTCAGTTCCCCCAGCTCCTCACTGCGCTTGTTCGATTCCACCGTCACCTCCTCGATTTCAAACAACAGCGGCTTCAGCGTCGTCGTGAAAAAACGGTCCTTGTCCACCCGCACCTGCCGGCTGTACGGATTGTAACCCATGTACGAAACACTCAACTTATACACACCCTCCGGCGCATACAACTTGAATACCCCGTTACCGTCGGAGATACAGTTCCACTGCTTCCCCTTGCCGTCGTCCAGCGATACCACAGCCCCGTAGAGCCGTTCCTTGCTGCCATCCTCGAACACCGTTCCGCTGACGTAGAAGCTTTCCTTCTCCCTCACCTGAATCATCAGCTTGCGCGGCGGTACAAACTCCGTCCGTACCACATACCCGTCGAGCACCAGCTCCAGCAGTTCGCCCACCGTCATCTCTCCCGAGGCATTCACCTTCCTTACCCTCGACAAGTCGATGAGTGACGCATTATACGACAGTACGATATGCTTCTCCCGCTCAATCTTGCGGAACCATTGAAGCACAGTAGCAGAAGAAGCGTCGACATGCAACGTTTCTTCTGCTACCGTACGTACCGGACCGGCATTCTGTGCCCACAGTCCGGCTATTCCACATACCACGACAACTGCCGTCAGTATGAGATACCTTTCCAGTCTACTCATTATACAGTCTGTAATGCGAATCCTCTTCCAGTGTTTCGTACTTGCATCCACAGAGAAAAGCCAGTTCGCGGACAATATCCTCCCCGTTAGCATGATCTATCCGGGTAGTCACCAGATTCTTTTCCAGTCCCTTGCCGAGTTCTATCCGTATTCCTGTTTTCTGTTCGATCTCCTTTACCACATCCGATATCGGAGCATTATCAAATATCATCATTAATTTATCCTGTCCGAAATACTGCTGCGGGTTGTCTATTATACCCACTTCCAGTTCTCCGTGTTTCAGTTCCACTTTCTCGTTGGCGATAATCACCACCTCGTTTTCGTCATCACTTACCCGTACCCTTCCGGTTTTCACGAAAACCCCCGGCTGCTGACTGTCGGCGGCATCCACCAGAAACGATGTACCCAGTACCTCCACATCCAGCTGTTCGGTTTCCACCCTGAATGTCAGTCCGTGCAGCTTCCTTACCCTGAAGAACGCCTTTCCATTCAGGCGGACCACTCTTTCCATATCCTTATCCGCCTGTGCGAACTTCACCGTGGCATGCGGATAAAGCACCACTTCCGAACTGTCGGGCAACCACACTCGTTTCAGCTTCGTGCCCGAGTTGGCAAATTCCGTATATCCTTCCTCCCGGCTGTGCAGAAAGAATCCCGTAGCCAAAGCCACAACGAACAGCACACAGGCAGCTGCCGAAATCATCATACCGATATGCGACCTTATGCCCAGCCAGAACGATTTGTTCTCCAGCCTGCTTTCCACCTTTTCCCATGCCGCTTCCGCATTGAATTCCGCCGGTTCCGGTTTCTTTACAGGCGCTTCTACCACCCGCTGCATACGTTCAAACTCCTCCCTGTTTGCCGAAATCCACTCATCCAGAACCTGCTGTTGCGCTCCGGTCAGCTCCTCTTTGGCAAAATACCTGGCAAGCAATTCATTTATATCTTCTTTGCAATCCATACTCTATTCACAATTTACGATCATTGATAAAATGATGACCAAAACCGCAGTCAGTGCCACACCATACGTTGCCACATACTCCCGCAGCATCTTGATAGCCTTTGTCATCTGGTTCTCGATGGTTTTTTCCGATAAGTTCAGACTCTCTGCTATTTCGCGATACTTCATACCCTGAAGCTTAGCCATCAGGAAAATATCCCTGCATCGGGGAGGCAGTACAGCCAGTACCGATTCGAGCACCTCCTCCGGCGACTTGCCATCCGCATCCTCATCATCGTCCGTCAGGCAACTTGCCGGCTGGTGATAGTCCTCTATCGACACCACATCATCCTTGCGCTTCCTCAGAAACGAGATGCAACTGTTCTTTACGGCAGTCGTCATATAGGCGGCAAATTCCTTTTCCTCCATCTCGTCCAGTCCCTTGTTCCATACACTGATGAACAACTCCTGTACGATATCCTCCGCATCCTCCTTGTCAGAAACATATCCGCAGGCTATGCAGCACAGCCTCGGATAATGCTCCTGAAACCTGGATTTGAATATTTCCTTTCTATAGGCTTTCATGTTATCGCGTCCGCGTCAATATACAGATATTAGAATTTCACACTCACACCAGCCGTCAGGAAGCCCTTGTGTCCCAGTCCGGCTTCAACGAAACCACCGATACGGTCGTTGCCCACTCTCAGAGCGATCGGATTCACCTGATAAGCGAACGCCGTATTCAAGTCCGTTTTCTGAGCCGCCTTCTTGCCCGCGTCAGTCAGTCCTGCTTCCGAGTGGCGTTTCAGGCTGATACCCGCCGCAGCACTACCATACAGTTCCACCAGTCCGCGTCTGAAGTAAGTAAATTCGGCAGTCGGAAGTACCAGGAAGTTCAGTTCCTTTTCCTTGATAGACGGAGCCGTTTCGCCTGCCAGCATCAGCTTGCTGCTTGTCTGCGAGAATCCCAGGTCAGCTCCCAGCTTAAATCGGTTCAGCGCGTAGCGGTACCCCAGTCCGTACACCATGCTTGCACGCTCATCGCTGCGCTTGGTTCCGGTAATTGCGTCCGCCAGTCCGATACCCAGTACATCCACCGTACTCTGAGTCAGTCCGTCACTCACCGAAAGACGGAACTCATGCTTGTTTTCCGAAGGAGTAAAGTTCTTGCTGGCTTCCTGAGCCTTAACCAAATTAACACCAGTGAATAAACACAAAGATAATGCAATAAGTTTAATTTTCATAATGTTTAGTTTTTTGAGAGTTAGTATAGTTTTTGCTTCACCTGATCGGGTGATTTTGACTAGATAACGCAGCCCTCCCGAAAAACCCCTATGCCCGGAAGAAATTTTTTTCAAAAAAACACATCCTGTATACAAAAAACGTCCGTTTGTCCACACTAAAGTGTACGATAGTCCATATCCCCGGTTTCCGCCTTTTGCTGCAATAAAGGCAATGCTTACTTTTACGGCCTGTTTTTATCAGTAACTAAATATTTGTTATCATGAAAATTGAAAGATTTTTCAGTAAACTGCTTTTGGTTGCAGTATTATGCACTTTCTGTGCATGCAGCAGTGACGATGATGAAGACCTGAATACAGGCGGTTCAGGCCAGGGTATCTCATTGAATATCGGAGGAACAAACATCAATCTCAACAATGTGTACTGGGCTTCCGAGGCCAACGACGACAACACCACTTACTACGAGTTGCAATTCATGTCGTTCGATATGTACGCATACCAGGAAGGTGGCGACTTTTCATCATTCCCGTCAAGCTATTCAGTCGTTTATTTATCTTTCGATGCCCCCGGTTCACCTTCTGAGCTTCCGGTCGGCACTTTCAGCGAAGACGATTACGATTTGTCGGGAGCTTTGGATATGACTCTTGACAACGAGGAAGGACGTTACTATGTAGAAGAAGGTTCAGCAAGCAGCGATCTTGTAATCACCAGAGACGGAAACAACTACACCATCAGCATCCCGTCGCTCGAAATCGTTTACTCCGATCCGAAAGAGGTTGGTTCAGGCAGATGGAACTCCACTACTGTAAACTGGAACTATACAGGAACTGTCAAGAAAGCTCCCCAATATTAACAGAAATACTTGCCCTGCATGCACAGATACATGCAGCTTGCAGGCAAAAAAATAAGAAACAGGAAGTGTGTCAAAACGAAAATGGTCGTATCAGGCTCTGTTCTTGAGTGTTGATACGACCATTCATTTTCTCTATCAGTACGTCCGGATTCTCAAAGCTTGAAAATCCGTTCCATCAGCTTCCATTTCTCCTGAGAAGACTGTCCCGGCAGCACCTTCTGATACTTGGACATATGCTCCTCCCATTCCGCCTGACGAGGTAGCGTAGCAAGTCGGGCATAGTCACGTTCCATATCAAACTCGTCCGTCGTATCCATAATCATAAACAGGCGGTTGCCGTAAATATAAATCTGCATATCCACGATACCCACTTCACGGATGCCCGCTTTCACTTCTTCCCATACGTGCGCATGCTCTGCCACGTAAGCCTCTATCAACTCCTTGTCGTCGTAGAGATCCAATGTCTGACAATATCTTTTCATTTATACCGTTCTGTTTTGTTTTTTATCAGTCCCTGCGGAAAATATCACGCGTATATACTTTATCTTTCACATCATCCAGACACGCATCGTAGCGGTTGGCGATGATAGCCTGCGCCTGTGCCTTGAAGTCCTCCAGTCTGTTCACCACCTTTGATCCGAAGAACGTACTGCCATCCTCCAGCGTCGGTTCGTAGATGATAATCGTAGCCCCCTTCGCCTTGATGCGCTTCATCACACCCTGAATGGAACTCTGGCGGAAATTATCGCTGTTCGATTTCATCGTGAGGCGGTACACCCCGATGACACATTCCTTTTCCTCCGCCGGATTATAGCTGCCCCGGTTGTAGTAATCATAATATCCCGCCTTGTGCAGCACCCTGTCGGCAATGAAATCCTTGCGTGTGCGGTTGCTCTCCACAATCGCCTGAATCAGATTCTCCGGCACATCCTGATAGTTCGCCAGCAGCTGCTTCGTATCCTTAGGCAGACAGTAGCCTCCGTAGCCGAACGACGGATTGTTATAATGCGAGCCGATGCGCGGATCCAGACAGATACCCTGAATGATAGCCTGCGTATCCAGTCCCTTCACCTCCGCATACGTATCCAGCTCGTTGAAGTACGACACACGCAGCGCCAGATACGTATTGGCAAACAGCTTCACCGCTTCCGCCTCCTTCATACCCATAAACAGCGTGTCCACATCCGGCTTGATAGCCCCTTCCTGAAGCAACGCTGCAAACTCGTGCGCTTTTTCCTCCAGCTGCTCACCTGCAATTTCCTTGATAGCCCTGTTCTCCTCATCCAGTCCCGCTATCAGTTTCGGGAATCCCACGATGATACGGCTCGGATAAAGATTGTCGTACAGCGCCTTGCTCTCACGCAGAAACTCCGGCGAGAACAGCAGGTTGAACTTTTTTCCCGCCAGGGCAGGAGAGGTACGGAACTTCTCCGCATACTTCACATACAGACTCCGGCAGTAACCCACAGGGATGGTACTCTTTATCACCATCACCGCATCCGGATTCACCTCCAGCACCAGGTCGATCACCTCCTCCACGTGCGACGTATCGAAATAATTCTTCACCGGATCGTAGTTCGTAGGAGCCGCAATCACCACAAAGTCCGCCTCCCGGTAAGCCGAAGCCCCGTCGAGCGTAGCCGTCAGGTTCAGTTCCTTTTCCGCCAGATACTTCTCGATATACTCATCCTGAATCGGGCTGATACGGTTGTTAATCTTCTCCACCTTTTCAGGAATCACGTCCACAGCCACCACCCGGTGATGCTGCGCCAGCAACGTAGCGATAGACAGACCTACATAGCCCGTACCCGCTACAGCGATTGTATAGTTTTTCATCATGGAAATGCTCTTTTGTTTATACCAGCCAATAAGCTTAGTAGTTGATAGTTACAAAGTAAACAAATAAACCTTAAAGTGCCAAGCCAATACAAAAAAATCGCCACGCTACCCTCTGTCTGGAGTACCGTGGCGATTCCCGGAGTCTTATATTATATAGCATCTTCATCACGATTGAAGTGCTCGAAGAAAAATTCCTGTTTTGCTTTTAGTGAGGCAGTTTCCTGATGCATGAATTTACATCCATAATCGTATAGTGACATCGTTGTTCCATGTTCAGTTGTATCTTTAAATTTAAGATAAGTCTTGTAGTAGTTGACCAGATATTCATCGGGAGTCATGTCTGCTGCAAACAGAAAAATATACTCACATCCGATGTGTTGCATCACCTCGAGTATCTTAGGAACAATAAACATCCAGAATACCACTACTCCTAATTTTTGATCGATATTAAATTTATTCCATATTTCCCGATACAGATCATTTGTGCAGAAGTGTACTATTTCTATGCCAGCAAATGTTTTTCCTACTCTTTTCAAATCATCTTCCGATGCTTTTTCCAGCTCTTTGATGATTTCTCCTTTTTTTGCGTAAGATATTTTTGCCAGATCATTTTTGATTAGCCCTTTACCAGTTCTGATTCGCTCTATGATAGATTCTACGGCCTGCCTGTCACTTTCATTTAAGTCTGGTTCATTTTTCAGTTCAATGACGTATTCATACAGTTCACGGATTCTTTCCAAAGAATCTACTCCTTTAATACTTTCATATAAAGAACCACACTTTAATGAAAAATAGAAAAGAATTTTTCCATCCGGATTTTTGATAAGATAGTAAGCTATGTTTCCTTTCTCATCTTCTTCGAATGCCTCATTTTTGAGTGTATCGGCCAAGCTTTCATTTTTGTAATTGATGAAATCTTCTACATACCGTAAATTATCTTCATTAGCTGATAGCCGTTCGCATACCAGTGAATAGATATTCCTCTTTTGTTCATCGGTGATTCTCATGGCAGTAAGAGTATACAGTTTAATTCATCAGTTTTTTATATAGAAGTCGGCGGATCTTTATTCTGTCAGCATCCCATCTGATATCATTGGTATCAATCTTCCTGTCACAATTTTCATTCTCAGGAATACCGTTTCTGGCTTTTTCCCAGCAGTATTCTCCGTGCGTAATACTGCTTAAACTCCATGAATCCTTACTGGCATAAGTGTCGAATACCACATCAAAAATCTTTTTATACCTGTCGGTAATAGATTGTGGTATAGCTTTCGTTAAGCTTCCATCTTTATACATTCGTCTGATACCTGTCATTACAGGACCATATTTCCAGGCTTCAAATTCCTCCTGAAAGATTGGTTCGTCTGTCTGAATGATAGATTCTCGCTGAGTAAAATAAAGGAGCTTATGCAATTTCATTTCATCAATGCATTTACCGAACTGTTTTTGGTAACGCTGGTAAATATATGAGGCTATGTCAGTAACTTTTTCCATAATTCCTTTGTAGACTTTTGTTTATCACAAATGTAACAAATAAACCTTAAAGTGCCAAGCCAATACAAAAAAATCGCCACGCTACCCTCTGTATAGAGTACCGTGGCGATTCCCTCTTTTATGTGTCAGATATGTTTACAGCTTGTTTATTTCCTCCTCTGCCAGTCCCGTAGCTGCTGCAATCTGTTCGTTGCTCATGCCCAGCGACTTCAGGTTGCGTGCGATAGCGGTTTGTGTTTCTGCGCGACCTTCTGCACGACCTTCTGCGCGACCTTCTGCACGTTCCGTTTCTATATTGTCCCGTAAAATCACGATATTATCCAAGTGTTTGTAATACGCGTTCAGCTCCTCCCGGCTCATGCGATCCAGCTTCAGCCGTTCCTTCACCGCATCCAGTCCCGGCGCCGTAGCATTCTCCGGCACATTTCCCGTATTCAGGTAATAAATCCATTCTTCCAGCGGCGTCTTTGCCACCCGGTTAAAATCATTTACTTTCAGTATATAATATTCCGGATAAAGCTGGCTCACTTTGTCCACTTTGAATGTCTGTTTCTGAAACGGACTCAGTTCCAGCACATCCCCTTCATGAATTCCCACGAACTCCGTCTTTCCGTGATATACAAAATCCTTGCCGTGTCCCAGAGAGAAATACACGATGTTGATGCTGTACACCTTACGTACCTTGTCGTATCCCTGTCCGCGGTTGATGTACTCTGTTACCAGCTTCGAAGCGCCAAACAGCATCCGCTGGAAATACGCATACTCATTATTGTTCTGAATCTCGATGAGCACCAGTTCTCCCTTCGAGTTTTCCGCCAGCATATCCACACGGTTATACTTGTCGAATTCATCCTCCTGGTTGCTTTCACTCTCCAGCAGCTTCTGGATGGTCACCTTTTCCTCCAGCAGTGTGGTAAGCAGTCCCTCCAGCACCGCATAATTAGCCTTGTTGCGCAACAGGCGCTTCATAGCCCAGTCAAAACGAATATAGCTTTCCATACTGAGTGCATTTAGTAGTTGATACTTACAAAGTAAACAAATAAACCTTAAAGTGCCAAGCCAATACAAAAAAATCGCCACGATACTTCTCATGAAGTGTACCATGGCGATTCCCGTATAAAATGCTATGTTAAGGCAGTCCGGTTATTTTCCCGCTGCAAGCTATTATATTGTTATTGTTTTTCTTCTCTGTCACTATTGAGAGTGTTTTTAGTTTCTGGTATATAGAATTCAAAAGATTCAGCTTTGTTTTGAGTGATATATTCATATGTACCTGTTTGGGATTGTGTCACCACCTTATTAAAGTCAGATCGGAAAGCTTCTATTTGAGATATGAAATTATGCAGTTTCCATATACAAATTATTCCAAATATGATTATATATATAAAAGTAATTAGAAAAGGAGAAAATGCCAATATGAGTGAGAAATAAAAAAGATTTTTGGAATCAACGATTTCTAATCCACAAGATGCGGCGGTGTACCCCATGAATATAATTCCGGCAAAAATTATCAATTGTTGCATATATTTTTGTTCGTACAGTTGTTTTTTTTCTTGAAATGCGGTTATTGTTTCAAGCAGGATATAATATGCAATATAAAGAATTTGACAAATAACCAATATTCCCAGAAAAAGCTGCCAAGCTTTATAGAGAGGGTCTTTAAAATTTAATTCGGCTAGTAATACGAGTAATATGAGACTGTATAATCCACTCATCAGACAATATCTCGGTAAGTATCTCGGATACCATGATATTAATTTGTTGAAAGATTTGTAGTTGCTTTTTAATTCATCATGATATTTTTTGATAACAGGATTTTCAATAAAAACAGAAAACTTGTTATTGACCATTTCTTGTATGGCAATAAATAAGGCATTCGTTTCCTCTTGAAACTGTTCCTTCCATTTTTCGATAAGCGTATCAATCAACATTTTTGCTTTATCTTCCGATTGATATCTGAATACGACAAAAACAAAGTTGAATGTAACAGCCAACTGAATGAGCGAAACATAATTAACCGGGTTTTCCATTGATCGATAAATCTGTTAGAGTCCGATATTAGGTAAGGTTTGCATCTGTTGCTCAAAAATGGGACTTATTATGTTATAAAAGTCACTGTTGTTGAAATTGCATTCCACAAAAGGAGCATTTATGTTGGGTCTTAACACATACATGTCTTCATCTCCTAGGCAGAACGTGATACCGTTTTTTATTCCATTATCATTTCTTGCAAATTGTGCTCCTTGCGGAGTTTGTTTAATACTTATCAGAGTTTCCAGATTCGTCAGGTTGTAATGCAAAATGAATTGTTCAAACGTCCATTGGTCATTGTTATAGACAATCAGGTCTACTTTACCTCCTTTTCTCAGGAATTCGGATAACTTAAACATCAGTTCATTATCATTTGTTATGTCGGAAAGACGATTGAAAGCCCCTCGTATTTGGCTCTGTGCATGAGTGAAAATATTTATCAAGGCTTCCTTTCTGAAAGATTCTTTTGTGCTACAGAAGTATTGGTTGATTTTGTGGCTGGCCAGATATTGCAATGCTTTTTTCAGATGTTCATCTTTATTTTCATTCACGGAGATAAGCTCCTTTATTTCATTATGTTCTCCATTCTTTTCTATTTTGGCTATATAGTCAACTCTCGCATATAAGTCAGCCAGAGTATGAAATGAAAAATCAATATCTTCATTCAGGTAATTTACAGAGAGTAGGAGCAGGCTTTCCCCCTTAAGAACCTTTTTGGCTTCATCCAGTTTTTTTATGAATTTTTCCTTGATATGCGGCTGTTGTATTTCGCTCATAATAGGAGCTACTTGAGCTATGATTGTTTCATTATCATTTTCTTCATTGCTGAATGATATGAATGTACGGAATTTCCGTAACTTAAAGTCTGGAATATTGGGGAAATTTTTGTACCGCTCACTTTCATGGTTTATACGGAAAATCAATACATCTTCGCTTTTGATTTGAGTTTTTTCTTCTGCATTCAGTATCTTACCAAGTACCAAATCCCCTTGATGGATATCTTCTATCGCTAACGCATTTCCTATTACATTGAATATGTCATAACCAGACAAATTCTTCTCTTTATAAGATGATTGGATTTCTTCTGATATAGATATATTATCACTTTCATACGAACGTATGTCCACAGGTTTCAGCTCGACAGGGTTTCCGGCTGCGATAAGTTGGTTTTTTTTGTTCCCTGTTAGTATTGATAATTTATAATCCATATAAATTTTTAATTTTCGTGTAAAGATAGTCGTTTTATGGATAAATAAAACTATAAATTAATAGGAAAGTGTTATTTCCTGTTGTATATCTTGCTTTTCAGGAGTTACAGAATCTGAAGTTATGTCGATATTTAAGCCTTAAAAATCATTTATGCATTCTGATTTAGTGACAAAATTATTCTTATAATTAAAATACTGAAAAAACAAAATATAAATTGACTTTTCTTGCATATTTGAGGAAAAATATGTTCCTTTGCATTAGAAATTTATAGCCCTTGATACATTGAAAGGCTACGTTTGACCGTAGCTCACTCGGTAGATGTATGGGGGCTATTTTTATATCCTTTTGATTTAGTGAAATCCCGGATGTTATTACTGGGTTTAAAACTCCAGTGCATATACGGGTATTCCCATTTATCGGACGGAAGAATAGTTGCCGTACTTTCCCCAATATTAAATCCTGGTTTGATTTTTCTTATGCGGGAATTAATATGTTTATACAATTGTTCCTTTAGTTTGGTTCTTTTTCCTCTTCGGTTCGTTTCCGGATCTTTTATTTTATGTTTATCATTCAGTCTGAAACAGATAGCTCCTAGTATTAAATCCATCAATTGAAGCGGCAAATGTTTTTTAGAATCCACTTCTCTGATATCTCCCTTTGCTAATATGATATTACCTTTGTTAAATACATCATCAGTGTTCAGTTTGTAAAGGAAACTTTCAAATATCCTTTTATCCTCCCCTTTGAGCGGAATGTCATCGATGAATAGCTTCAGTTTAACAGGCCTCTTGGTAGGATTAGAGTATTGAAGTCCGAAAGAATGTTTGATGAATTGATAATAGAGAAGTGAAAATTCATTTCGTTTCTGCTCCTTTGTTAATCCTGTAGGAATAAACTGATTGTTCCGGAAAAAAATTCTGATTTTGGCAAATCCGTTTTCCAACAAGTCAAAAACGAAATCCACTAGTCTGATATATTTGTCGAATGTGTATTGGTTTACCTTTTGCCATTTCACTTCTTCTCCAGAGAGTCCTACTTCTTCTACGATGCATTTCATCATCTGAAGCACTTTTTCCAAGTGTTCGGACTTTATCAATATACCTCCGTAAAAATTTGAATAGAATTCTCCTTCCTTATCACTTTCATCAAACCATATATAGTACATATAAGCTAGCTGTTAAATTAGTAATGTCCTTTTAAGTTATTTGCTAAATTACTATATATTCTGAATAAATATATAAGAGGCAGGAGATATTTTATTAATACCAGAAGCTTACTTCCCCGCTGCAAAGTCCTTGATGCGCTGTTCCTCACTCAGGCGGCACACCAGCAGACGTCCGTCTTTCTCCGCTACGATGTAGCCCTCCAGACCTTCCAGCACCACCTGTCTGTGCTCCGCCGCATGCACCACACAGTTCCGGCAGTTGTACATATCCACCCGGCCGCCTACCTTGGCATTGCCCGCTTCATCCTGTGGCAGCAAGGTGCGCAGCGAGCCCCAGCTACCCAGGTCACTCCATCCGAACTCCGCCGGCAGTACAAAGATATCCTCCGCCTTTTCCATCACCGCATAGTCGATGGAAATCTTCTCGCAAGTAGGGAAGAGACGCTTCAGTTCCTCCGCCTCTTTGTCCGTGAACAAGGCAGGCTCCAGCTCGTCCATCACTCCGGCAATCTGCGGCGTATACCTGCGTATGGCATTCGTAATCGTGTCCGCGTTCCACACAAATATCCCCGCGTTCCAGAAATAATTCCCCGCAGCCAGATACCCCTTTGCCGTTTCCACGTCCGGTTTCTCCTTAAACGCTTCCACCTTGCAGATACCCTTTGCGTCCGCTTCACCCTGAGCAGCAATGTACCCGTAGCCCGTTTCCGGTCGGGTAGGCTTCATCCCCAAGGTCACGATAGCCTGCGAGTCCGCCGTCTTCTCCAGCGCCACGGCAATGCAGCGTGCAAACTCCGCCGTATCAATCACCAGCGCATCCGAAGGCGTCACCACGATGTTCGCCTGCGGAAACTCCTTTCGGATCTTCCAGCACGCATACGCGATACACGGCGCCGTATTCCTTGCTTCCGGTTCCGCCAGAATATGCTGAGCCGGAATCTGCGGCAACTGTTCCTTTACTATGTCGACATACTTTTCCGATGTCACCACCCAGAAATTCTCTTTCGGGCAGATACCCTTGAAACGCTCCACCGTGAGCTGAATCAACGATTTTCCTACCCCCATTACGTCGATAAACTGTTTGGGATATTCGGATGTGCTCATGGGCCAGAAACGGCTTCCTATGCCGCCTGCCATAATTACTATATGATTTTGCATGCTGGTTTTATCTACTTTAAGCTATTTCTTATTTCATGTATAATCTTTTTTGTATAAATCTCTGCTCCATATTTATTCATATGGAAAGAATCTTCAAAATATTTTTTGTTGGGCGATATTTCAGTATCATTATAGTGATAAAAAAATGGAATATTTTCTGCTTTCGCTAACTGCAGAATGCTTTTATATGTATTATCTTCATTTCCTTTATACTTAGGGGATACCATGAAGATTAATTTAGTATTTCTTTCTTTGCAATCTTTTATAAGCATTTTAAAATACTTCAGTTTGTTTTCATCAATTCGAATGGATTTCTTAGAAGGAGTATTGTTTTCAATAGGTTCGTAGTTCATTATTCCTTCTAATGGTCGGTATCCTTTAATATCAGATTGTTGTGGCCGAATGTAGTCGGATGCAATTTGGATGAATTTTCTGTTGTATTGTCTCATCTGTGGCATCATTTTATATTTTTCAGATTTGTCTATGTCTACAAAGATGGAATCTATTCCTGGCTTATCATAAAAATATCTTAGCCAATCAAGATATTTTTCATTGTTACCTTCGTCGATAAGATCAAAGCTATCAACTATATCATATATAATGATTTTAGGAGAATGTCTGTCTCTGAATAGTCTATACATTCCATAAGAAAAAATGATTCCATTTCCATTACGACCACAATTATAGCAGGATAATTGTAGACTGTCTTCTATAACTTTAGGAACATAGTGATGGATAGCTCTTGATGAGCCAAATATGAGAATGTCTTCATTCATACTATCTGCTATATATACCATTCTTCCTGTATCACCTCCTTTTGAGTGATATTGCATATACTTGAATAGATGACCTGTTAATCTATCTACGAAAAAAAATATAACTAATAGTAATATAATTTTTGTAATAAATTTTTTCATGACCTTAGAAACTTACATATATAAATGAACCTGCATCAAAAACACCACAAAGCAATATAATACTAATAAAAGTGATATATGTAAACCACCTGATTATAATATGCTTGTTATTTATTAATGTGATAGAATTATGGTGTTCTTCAAACCATTCTTTAATAATTAAAATTGACAATCCCATTAATATCAATAGATTATCCGATTTTGATGATGTTAAAGTTATATTACCAAAATCTGTAAATATTTTGTGTATAATGTCCCATCCTTCATTGATAGTGGGCATTCTGAAAAAGATCCATGCAAATGTTACCAATATGAAAGTAAACAGAATTCTAAAAGGTCTTATCCATGTTTCTGAACATTTCTGTATTCCTAATGCTTTTTCCACAGATTGTATAATTCCATGTATAATTCCCCACATAATATATGTCCAATTCGCACCGTGCCAAATGCCGCTGACTAAGAATGTGATAAGTATATTAGTATACATTCGGACTTTAGAGCATCTGTTTCCTCCTAACGGTATATATATATAATCAGTTAGCCATTTGGTTAATGAAATATGCCATCTTTTCCAAAATTCTGTAACAGTAGCTGCAAAATAAGGACGTTGAAAGTTATTGATTAAATTAAATCCCATAAGTCTACCTACACCTATCGCCATGAATGAATATCCTGCAAAGTCACTATAAATCTGGATAGAATATAATACAGCTCCAATGAAACATGTCGTTCCATTTAAATACGCATAATTAGGTAAGATAGTATCCACCAATGTTCCGATTCTGTCTGCTACAACAACTTTCAGGAACATGCCCCATAAAAGCCACTTACACCCTTCTACGACCTTTTCATAATTAAAGTTTCGTTTTCTTTTGATTTGTGGTAGTAAATCTTTTGCCTTTGATATAGGACCTGAGGCTATTTGTGGAAAAAAGCAGATAAATAGCATATAATCCCACCAATTTTTTTCTACTTCAATCTTTTTATAATATACATCAAATAAGTATCCTAATGCCTGGAATGTAAAAAAAGATATTCCGATAGGTATAGCCCAGTTAAGTCCTGGTAGCCCTATGTATATACCAATAGCTTGAGAAGCTTGAGTCAGTGACTCGTTAAAAAAATTATAATATTTAAATGTCAGTAGAGGTAGTAATGTTAAAACACTTAATATCGTTACCAGATATTTGCTACGATTGTGACTTTTGTCTTTTTGGTATAGTATTTTTCCTCCCCAATATGTTATTAGCGTTACATATAAAAGAAGTAGTGCGTAAATAGGTTTATATGAAATATAAAGAGAATAGGATATAAAAATGAGTAACAGATTATTTATTTTATTTGTGACCTTATTCTTAGAGAGAAAATTGATGGTCCAATATAAAATAAAAATGGTTGGAAATAACCATATAAATAGAAAAGAATTAAATATCATATTATTTAATATATTAATTATTAAACGTTAAACAACCCATTTGTATAAAGTATAAAGCTTAATAATGAATTTAAATAATGTGTCGTTTGCTGGATATATTCTGATTGTAACTTACAGATTTATCTGTCTTTATACATACTGTCGTAATACTTCTGATAATCCCCGCTGGTCACATTATCGATCCATTCCTGATTATCCAGATACCAGCGTACGGTTTTTTCAATAGCTTCTTCAAATTGCAAGCTTGGTTTCCAATCCAGTTCCTTCTGCAGTTTGTTACGATGGTCGGCATGCCGTATGTATCGTCGAAAGCACGTACAAAGTGGTTGCTGCTGGCTTCCGAAGCCGAATACGGACTGTGCGGATTATACTTCGTATCTTCATAGAAGAATTCCGTACCATAAACCAGATGATGTTCAGACGAAGAAGCTGTTGTAGTGAACGGAGGCCTCACACCTTTAGGATACGTCATTTTCAGTGCACCGTACACCTCATCGGTAGAGATGTGGTAGAAGCTTCACTCAGTGAGTCGTGCGTACCTGTTTCGAGCCAGGCAAATCCGCGTCCCAGTGTCTGTACTTTCACTTCCTTGTCGGCTAAAAACTTCTGGTTTACGGTAGTAATTTCTAACTCGCCACGTGCAGACGACTTGATGTTCTTAGCTACTTCCACCACCTTGTTCGGGTAAAAATAAAGACCTACTACCACTGGCTAAGACTATGCCTTTCATCTTGTAAATATTCTATTGTTATTAGTCCCTGCGGAAAATGTCACGCGTATATACTTTGTCTTTCACATCATCCAGACACGCATCAAAGCGGTTGGCAATGATGGTATGTGCCTATGAATGATACATGATATATCAATCTTTCATATGGATGTAAATCTGACTTATTTGTTCTGCTATGTGATTCCAATTATAAGCAGACATATCATAATTTACATGAGTACAAGGTAAATTGATATTTTGCTGTAGCTTATTTGCTAAAGCATCGATATTACCGACAGGAAAATAGTTGTCTTTATTTAATCCTACTTCCAAATTAGCAGGAATGTTACTGACTATAACCGGTAGTTTATAACTCATAGCTTCCAGTAGTGCTATAGGCAACCCCTCATGTGAAGACGGTAAGACAAAGCAACGTGTATAGGTGAGTAAAGAGTGTAGCTTTCTACCTTTGATAAATCCAGTAAGGATTACTCCATGTTTCTTGGCTGTAGCTTTCAATTGTCGTGAATAATCATCTTCAAAGTCTGTATCTCCAGCAAGAACTAACTTACACCCTTTAGTATCTATTTTAGAAAAAGCTTCTACCAGATGATGTAGATTTTTCTCTGGAACGAAGCGACACATTCCTAAAATATATTTTCCTTTTTCTATTCCTAACTCTTCAAAGTATTCAGGAAAGTCACAAATTTCAGGCTCAGGAACTCCATTGTAAACCAAATGGCAGTCCTTTCTTCCATACTTTTGAATCAGAATGTTATCAATGACTTTGGAGATTACTATAACTTCGTTTGCGAATGTTGTTCCCATTCGTTCTCCCAGTTTTAACATGAATTTAGCCGCTTTTCCCCATTTGTCACGGTCATAGTCTGGCCCGTGATGGGTAAAAACAACTTTCATTCCTAAAAGTCTGGCCATTGGTGTAAGTAGAGCCGGACCTATAGCATGTATATGTACAATATCTGCTTTTAGTGACTTTGCTTTCAGAATAGCCTTAAAAGTATGAATGATTGCCTCAAAAGATTTTTTCTTTGGAGTCTCAATGTCAATCAGTTTGACTCCTTTATATTCAGTAAGTGAATCCCTTACATAGCTTTTTCTTCGGATAACTGTTACATCATATCCTTTGGCTGCTATACGTGGAAAAAGTTCTTCGCAATGGGTTTCCACTCCTCCCACGATGTTAGGGATTCCACGGGTTCCTGTTACTATTATTTTCATTATGAGAAGTTTGATTAATGGAGTGAATACGACAATAGTCAAATAGCTATTTGGGCTGTAAAAATGGATATTGAAGAATAATTTTAACTAAAATATAAGTATAATGTTTGTAATGGAGTTTATTTTAGATCTTCTGTTTTATAAAAATATAACTCTTCTGAGATAACGTATTTGGTTTTTAGTCTCTACGGAAAATATCTCTCGTATAAACTTTGTCCTTTACATCATCTAGGCAAATATCGTAGCGGTTGGCAATGATAGCCTGTGATTTTTTCTTAAACTCTTCCAAATTGTTCACCACCTTCGAGCCGAAGAACGTACTGCCGTTTTCTAGTGTAGGTTCGTAAATGATAATCTGTGCACCTTTCGCCTTGATACGCTTCATTACACCTTGTATGGAGCTTTGACGGAAATTGTCACTGTTCGACTTCATGGTTAGGCGATACACTCCAATTGTTACATCATGTTCTTTATTGGCATTCCATTGCGAATTGCTAGAATAATATCCTGCTTTGTTTAATACTTGTTCTGCAATGAAATCCTTACGTGTACGGTTGCTTTCCACAATAGCATGAATTAGATTTTCCGGTACGTCTGCATAGTTGGCAAGTAGCTGTTTCGTATCCTTAGGCAGACAGTAACCGCCATAACCAAACGACGGATTGTTATAATGTGTGCCGATACGTGGATCCAGACAGATACCCTGAATGATAGCCTGTGTATCCAGTCCTTTTACTTCCGCATACGTATCCAGTTCATTGAAATAGCTTACACGCAGAGCTAGATAGGTATTGGCAAACAGCTTCACCGCTTCTGCTTCTTTCAGTCCCATGAACAGCGTATCTACATCCGGTTTGATAGCACCTTCCTGAAGCAATGCTGCAAACTCGTGCGCTTTCTCTTCCAGGTGTTCGCCTGCAATGGTTTTGATAGCTTCATTTTCCTCATCGCGTCCCTCTATCAGTTTCGGGAATCCTACGATGATACGGCTCGGATAAAGATTGTCGTACAGAGCCTTACTCTCACGCAGAAACTCTGGTGAAAACAGTAAGTTGAATTTCTTACCACTCAGGGCAGGAGTATTCTTGAACTTCTCAGCATACTTCACGTACAGACTACGGCAGTAACCTACAGGAATGGTACTCTTAATCACCATCACCGCATCCGGGTTCATTTCCAGCACCAAGTCGATAACCTCCTCTACATGCGACGTATCGAAATAGTTCTTCACCGGATCATAGTTCGTAGGAGCCGCAATCACGACAAAGTCCGCATTTTTATACGCTGAGGCTCCGTCCAGCGTAGCCGTCAGGTTCAGTTCCTTTTCTGCCAGATACTTCTCTATATATTCGTCCTGTATCGGACTGATGTGGTTGTTAATCTTCTCTACCTTTTCAGGGATAACGTCTACAGCTGTCACTTGGTGATGCTGTGCCAGCAGGGTAGCGATGGACAGACCTACATAGCCTGTACCTGCTACAGCTATTTTATAATCTTTCATAATTATCAATTTATTGATTACATTTGTAATATTCTGCGTACCATTCAGCAAAAGCTCTTAAGCCATCTCTTAAAGAAGTTGAAGGCTTAAACCCAAAATCCTGTTCTAGTGGAGTAGTGTCTGCATAAGTTACAGGTACATCTCCCGGTTGCATTGGTACTAATTCTTTATGAGATTCAAAATCATAATTTTGAGGTAATACTTTTGCACGAATAAGTTCTTCCTGTAAAATGGTTACAAAATCCAACAGGTTTTCCGGTTGGTTATTTCCTATATTATATACTTTATAAGGAGGTATTGGCAATCCGTCTTCACCATTATGTTTCTCCGGTGCATGTTGCATTACTCTTATTACTCCTTCTACTATATCATCTATATAAGTAAAATCACGTTTACAATTACCATAGTTGAATATTTGGATGTTTTTGCCTTCACGCAATTTATTGGTAAATCCAAAGTAAGCCATGTCTGGTCTTCCGGCTGGACCGTAAACTGTGAAGAATCTAAGTCCCGTAGATGGAATATTATAGAGTTTAGAATAGGCATGAGCCATCAGTTCGTTGCTTTTCTTTGTAGCTGCATATAGACTAACAGGGTTGTCTACCTTATCGTCTGTGCTGTATGGTATTTTTTTATTACTACCGTATACACTCGATGAAGAAGCATAAACCAAATGCTCTACTTGTGGATTGGAATGTCTACAAGCTTCCAATATGTTGTAGAAACCTATCAGGTTGCTTTCTATATAAGCATCTGGATTAGTAATGCTATAACGCACTCCAGCCTGTGCTGCAAGGTTGACTACGATATTGGGTTTGTGTTCACTGAAAATTTTTTCAATTAGCGCTTTATCTGCAATATTCCCTTTAATAAAAGTGAAGTTGCTGTATTTCCCCAGTTTTTTTAGTCTTTCCTCTTTTAGAGAAATATCATAATAGTCAGTGATAGAGTCAATTCCTACAATGTTGATACTTTGCTCTTTTTTCAAGAGGTCTAAAGCAAGATAACTTCCTATAAATCCAGCAATACCAGTTATAAAGATAGTTTTGTTATTTAGTTGGATATTCGGTGATAACATAATGTTTAAATTATATATTTTTTAATTTATAAATAATATTCAGAATGGAATTATAAATTTTTACCCAGTATGGACAAGTATTTTTTTCTAAATTGTTCCATTGAGTATTCTGATTTAAGAAGCTCTTTACTATGCATTCCCATATCAGTTTTCAATTTATTATCACTAATCAAAAGATTCAAATTTTTAGCTAAGTTTTTATAATCTTTGATGTTAGATATAAATCCGTTATAACCTTGTTTGATTAATTGTGCATTATCTCCAACATTTGTAGCTACGATAGGAAGGTTGGCATTCATACCTTCCATTATTGAGTTACTAGTTCCCTCAAACAAAGAAGTGGAAAGATAAATGTCTGCATGTTGCAGTAATTCAGGAATATTATGTGGATTTATAAATACATTAGTAATGTCCTCAATTTGATATTGTTTAAGCCATGTACGTATATTGTTTTCAAGTTCGCCATAACCTACAATATCAAATATTATATTTGAATTATTTTTTCTAACCTCTGCAATACATTTAATAGCTGTTTCATAATCTTTTTGTGGAACAAATCGTCCGACAGTTATAATGTGTATATTAGAGTTATTGTTTATACTTTCATTGGTACTTATATTTTCAAAGCAATTAGGTATAACAGATATTTTTGAGGATTTAAATCCTTTATTTACGAAATTTTCTTTACCAGAAAAACAATTGCAGATTGTTTGGTCTGAACAATAATTTGTCAATACCTTATCTGCTATACATTTCACTAAAGGGAGTTCTGAATTTCTAATGCCAGTGTAAACTTTAGTCCCTGTCAATATTTTGGCAAGACAGGCAAAAACGTTTGCTGCTGTGAGATATGAGAATATCGCTTTAATATTATTTGCTTTTAAATACTTAACAAAATGTATATACCTTTTAATAAGGCTTCCTTTAAATGAAATTGTTTTTATTTTATTGTCTTCATGCAACATATCCAAATATTTTTCATGGATTTTGGCATCGTTTAGAATAATGTAATGTACATCATAGTCATTAGCTAATGCTTTAGCAAGTAGCACTGATTGTTTCTCTGCTCCTCCACTAGTAAGATTTTTTACAAATATTGCAATAGAAATCATGACTTTAATTGTTATTGTTCGATTTTGATTTGTCATAAGGGCAAGCTGCTTTTTAGTTGTTTCCCCTTGAACAAGCCAAAAAATGGATTTGAATTTTAATATTTTTATATCGGTAATCATTAGTAAGATATTCTCTTTATATCTTTTCCAATGACAATTTTCTAAAAGAAGTTTTATTTATCGTGTGCTGATATTCCATTCATCTTGCAGAGTCTATTTCCAAATGGTATAGAACACTTCCTTTTGTGGATTTGATTCCAATTTCGAATGGTTTATATCTGAGAATATTCGATTTGAAGACGAATATCCTTCTACTATCCGCTTTCCTGCTTAGGTTTGACTTTTGATTGTGTTAACAATAATTTGAACTCATAGGTGCTCAACATACATTTATGTTTTAAATCATAGTTGTGAATTTCGTTTTTCCTTTGAGGAATGGTGTCATTTTGAGACTGTTTTACTTACTATGTGATGACTTAAATATTTTTCTATATTCTTCTATATATTTTTTTGCTGTTACACTTACATCATAGGTGTTTATTACATATTGGCGAGCTGTTTCTGCTTTCTTTATGGCTTCGTTATAATATTTTATAATATAGATAATTTTCTCTATGAGATCATTAACATCCCCATTTGTAAAAGTCCAGCCATATTTGTTGCCACAAGTAACTTCAGCTGGTCCCTGGCCTTCACTTACAAGTACAGGAACTCGAGCAGACATAGCTTCGGCAACTGTAAGTCCAAAGCCTTCCCATCTCGATGGCTGTATAAAAAGGTCATAATCAGCGAGATGGGAAGCTATATAGTCTTGAGTTTGTTTTCCTAAAAAATGAATTATATTTTCTGCACTAAATTTTTGAGTTAATTCTTTCAGATATTCCATGCTTGGTCCTACACCTATTAAATCTACAGTAACAATTCCTTTAAGTTTTGCTGCTGCTTCAATAAGCAAATCTTGACCTTTTTTTTCATGTTCCAGTCTACTTACCATTATTATGCGTAATGGTATTTTAGGGGTATCAGACTTAGCTACAGAGAAACGTTTTGTAATAATTCCATTAGGTATTATAACACTATTCATGCCATAATTATCTAAGAGCATTTGTTTTACAGCATTACTTATACTAAATATGTATGGTATTTTGTCTAGACATTCTACATTACTTTTTACTCGTTTTGAACCACTAAATTTACGTGTAAATTCTTTAAATATATTTCCATTCTTTACCGGACCATAAGGTAAAGAGTGTATGGTTGTACATAATCTTTTAATATATTTTGATCTTAAGATTTTAGTGATATCTGAACAATGTGTATGTATTATATCAGGTTGAAGTTTACCGAGTAATATATTTAGTTTTAAAATAAAGCTTATATCCTTAGAGCTTTCTTTACGGTTTAAAAAATATAAACCTATATTGGGATTTATAGATTTTACCAGTGACTCTTCATATTTATCATTAATTATAATTATGGAAACCTTTTCTCCTAGCATTGCTTGAGTATTAGCTATATTTACCAACATGGTTTCTATTCCACCATAGCAAAGTGACCAGTATAAATGTGTTATATGCATTGTCTTTATATTTTTTATAATTCTATTTTTGTTTGATTATTTGAATTGTTTATCATTAGAAACTTTTTATTCAGGACGCTTAGAATGAAAAATAAATAAAATGAACCGGATGTATCTGTTATAAGAATAGCAGATAAATAAGATGCTACAAATGCCAAGGCGTAATATTTTGAGGTATTATTTTTATAGTGAATATATTTTTTTATATTATAAAATGTTTTTATCCACATAATGAAACCGATAATACCAGAAGCTGACAAAATTTTAAAAGCAAAACTTTCAAATCCAGCAAAATCTGGATCTAATCCGTATATTGATGCATCATATATTTCTGTGTAATAATAATTGGCAAAATCATATCCCATTCCTTGTAATATATTATACTTAACAAGATCTAATACTGCTAATAGTTGCCTTAATCGTAAATCGTTTGATGAACCACCAATATCTAGGCTATCTTGTACCTTGTCATTCCAAAAGAAAATAACAGATATGATCATATCTTTTATGCCTTCTCCTTGTGGTAAAAAACTTAGTAGAATAACAGCTATGATCCCACAAATTAATATTTTTTTTAAAACTTTACGGTATTGTTTGTCAAAGAATAGGATAATTCCAAATATGATTAATGCTATTAATCCCGAACGTTTTGTTGTAAGAATAAGGTTTATAGTCAATATGAGGATGGTGAAACCCCATAATTTTTTATTCTTTATTATTGAGGATTTATTGTATAGAAACGTAATAAGAAGTAAACATACTAGGCTTAAAAATATTGAATCATTATATATACCTACAGCCATACTTTCAATACCAGCACGCGAGAATTCATTTTCAAACAGATTTCCTTCTGTTTGAAATAAATCATATAAAGGATTGCTGCGTGTTAAAAATGTGAATATTCCATATAAAGAAGTAAATATGCTACAATACATTAATACTGTTACGCAACGCTTAATATCAATTTGATCTTTGATAAGTATGATAAATATGATAGATGGTAGTAATTCTGTACTACACATTTGTATTAGAGCTTTAATTTGAAAGGAGAAGGGTACATAATTTGCAAACAATGTTAAGACATATAATACGACTATTAGGTATATAATATTTTTAATATAGTATTTATCTATTTTATCAATTCTAAAGTATCGTTTGATAAGAGTTGGTAGCGTACAGATTAATAACATCATGAGTGCTAATGTATTAAAACTGAAACTTCCAACGCGTGCAGCATTTGGAATGCATAGTCTTATGGCCATATATGTCATAAGACCGTAGCTTGCTTTTTTTAAGCTTAATGCAATTTGGATAGCTAGTGATAATAATAAAATTATCATATTTTACAAATGATTTAATATATTATACTTATGCTTGAAACGTCTGATATATATCGATAATATAGCAAATTGATATAGATAATAATAGACTTATTATTGATGTTATTACGGAATATGATGGATTTATTGTTTTTATAATGATGAATATAGGCATATGTAAGCATATTAATCTTAAAGATAATCTGCCAATGGAGGAGAATAGTATAATTAAAGGATTATTACCCATTTTAATGAATATCTTACTTAAGAAAATCGTGAATAGTAAACCTTCTGTATAATAAAATAAAATGCTTAAGATACCTCTTTCTCCATAATTCCTTATAGAAATATTGGCATCACCGTTGTAATATGCTAAAACTATATACATAAATAGAAATAAGATTCCTATTAAAAACTCCTTTCCCTTTTTAATTATTAATATACTATGAATATATTTGCCAGTTATTATAAAAAGAGAAAAACAAAAATCGTATCTATGCTCCAGGGCATTAAAATTGGGCAAAAATTGAAAATCACAGTTAGAGTTATATATAACACAATAATTATGACCTTACGCTTAGAATTTATGTATATATTATACAATAGAAAGGATAGGAACATGGCTGTAAGAAACCATAGTGGACTTACTTCTTGGTATAATAATATGACGTTGTCAGATGTACCTATAGGAAAAATACAATAGCGAGAGTAAAATAAACCTATCCACTTAAATAAATGGATTTTTTTTATTCCGAATATTATGGCAGGTAGTATAGTAAAGCAAGCAGTAATTGTTATGCCATATATGAAATAGGGTGTTAATAATCTCTTACTTTTTTTATAAAGCATGATTTAAAATTTTCTTGTTTAGCGGTATATCCAGATACAATAAAAAATAAGGGCATATATGAACTGAATAAGTATTTTGATATGCTTCCCATGTCACTATAGTGAGATAGCATAACAAGTAAGATGCCTATTCCTTTTAATGCATCAATCCATATTAAACGTTGACTTCCCATAAAGTAGATCTTTGTATGATTAAAAATTTAATGTATCTAACCTTTCCAATAGATTTTATTTTTTATAATTCTACCATGATTTCCATATATACAATTTTCATTATCTAAATATTGAGATATAGTAGAGTTTGATGCTATTATTGAGTTGTTTGGGATATTACATCCTTTTAATATTGTATTTCTACAACTTATCCAGACGTTATTTCCTATTGTTATTGGAGCTGGACGGTTTATTTGAATGTCTGAATCTTGTTCGTAAATATAATGGAAATCAGTATCCATGATTAGATTTTCCCAGGAAACTAGGCAATAATCACCAAATGTAATAGAATTTGAACATATTACATCAGTATTACCTGTTATTATAAAATGTTTTCCTAAAATTAATTGAGCATTATTGTAGATTATTATTTTACTTCCAGCTCCAATAATGGCATCACCCTTAAAAATTAAATCTCCCTTTATATCTATAATTGTTCTAGTAAATTTTTTATCTAACTGTGGTAAATCGTGGCGACCAATATGGACTCTTCCATGGCATATTGGTTTTTCCAATATAATATTACCTTTACTAAGATTTCTGAAAATAACATGTTTATAGATTATTATAGGACATTTTAATATTTGATGGGGGGAAATTTTTAGATTTATCCATATAGTCTTTAAAACATTAATTTCTAAAATTTTTTTCAACCTATTAATTACTTTATGTCTAAAAGTCAAAATTAACTTTTTCATTATCATCATAAAAACCATAACATTGCATCTTGCGAAAAATAATATCTGATTCTTGAATATGAGAAGTCATTAAAAAATATATTGGCACTTCACCATAAAAAGAGGCCCATCTGGAAAATGAAGAAGGTGGGCCAATTATATAATCACAATATGATAATCCATATAGATCTTTTACTACACTCGGTTGGTCTATTGTAAAATATTCTATTCCTTTCATTTCTTTGCTGTCGATTTTTTCATTTGTTGCTATGAAAAATTTTACATTTTTATTTTTAAAATACGACTGAATAGTTCGGCAAATATTAGCATATTCATTTATGGAATAACAATATTTTCCGTCCATAAAATATTTATAGTCTCCTCTTCTTATGTGTACACCGACTATGATATTATTTTCTGTTTTCTGTGATGCAAAGCTTGCTTGAATAGCTGTAAGTATATCTTTCCTAGGAGTAAAGATATGCTTAATTTCAGGAATAAATTCAGCAGGTATTTTTTCATATCTTCTATTCCATGTATATTCAAATGTCTTTTTGAAATTTTTAAATAAAAACGGGTAAATGTTATAACACTTGTTCTTGAAGCATTTTCGTATTTGCCAATTATATGATTCTATACCAAATAGTTTATTGAAAAATTTGTTGAATGTTGGATATTTAAAATAATCGTTATGAAAAAGATTTGGAAAAGATTCAATTTGTGCATCATAATATAATATAATACATTTTTTTTTATTTTTAATGCAATCAATTAAAGCAGGAATATAACACCAAAATTTATTGCATGTTTGTCCAGCATTATCTATGATTATTTTCATATTCTTTTTATTTTTTGTTTTATGATACTTGATAATTTTAGTCTTTCTTTTTTACTCACTCCCCCATAGGATATAATTATAATATTAACTATTGTGATACATAATGATTCACCTATGAATATAAGAAAATTGTTCTCTATTTTTATTGAATTTAATATTACTATATATATAGCTAATAAGAATCCAAATATTATAAGACTTCTTACTACAATATTTTGATAATATTTTTTGATGGGGAAATTAAAGTTTTCTTGTAATTTCTTTAATATGACACCTATTTGGTAGAAAGTTAAAATGAAAGGTATAATATACAATATGAGTGGAGTCAAATGCATTTTAAATCCAATATAGAGCATAATGACTTTTGATGAATTCATCAAAAAACAGAATATTTGATATTTTTTTATCTTCCCTGTAGCAAATAATGCACATTGAAGAGTCGGAAAAAAAGAGTTACAGACTGCTAATATTAGAGAAGCTTGTACAAATAGTATAGTATATTTTGGAACATTTGTCAGCCATAAGTGTAGAATATAATCAGCATTAATGATTAGAGGTAGGACAATTATCATTAGCAAATAAACTGATATTTTAGATCCACTAAATATTGAGTTGAATGTTTGATCGTAATCCTTTGCTGCATAACTTTTTGTTATTTGAGGATTTAATGCTAAAGTGAAATTGTTTGTAAAACTTGTTACTGCGTTCTGAACCTGGTTTGTTACTCCAATAGCTGCATTGAGTGTTACTCCCCAAAATAAGTTTAAGAGAATATTACCTCCTTGATTGTAGATGATAGTTGATGAAGTGCCTAAAAAATTCCATCCGCAAAAAGTTGTTATTTGTCTGTATAATTCTTTTTGCTCAACTCGAACTATATTGCAGTTTGCACATTTTTTACCGCAATATATAGTAAAAGTTAATCTGGTTAAAATAGAGACACCAACTTCAAGCAATGCATAAAGTATCAATTTATCAAAGCCAATATATTGTAAGAGAAATACATTTCCTAAGCGTATAATAGCTTGAAAAATATATATAGTGGCATAAGCTTTAATTTTTTCATATGCGATAATTGCGGAATTGTAAGGTATGCTAATAATATCTAACACGAAAGATACTAAAGAACATTGGAAAACGATATTGGCGGCATATAACCTATTGTTCGGTATATTAAGGTGTGAATTTAAAAACCATACTCCTATGATTTCTGCTAAAATTACAATTGTAATAGCTAGAAAAAAATGTACTCTAACTGAAACAGAAAAAACTTGTTGGAGGTTTTTAGGATCTTTTGTCCCTAAAGCATATGTTATAAAGCGTTGTGTCGCTCCGGATAGGGTTGCACTTAATGTTTGAAACATTGCTATTATGCCACCTACTACATTATAAATTCCGTAATCTTCTACCCCTAGTACTTGAAGTATGATACGTGAAGTGTATAGTGCTATCAGCATAGTGATAGCAGTACGGAAATATAAAAAAAGAGTGTTCTTGAATACTTTTTTATTCATTAGAGGTTTTATTAATTATATCGGTAATACGTTTTACCATATATGACCAAGTTAAATGTTCTGAATTAATGGCTTTTGAAGCATCAATGCTTATTTCTTTATTGATAATAGCTTGCAATATGCCTGCCAAATCTTCAGACGATTCTTGCCTAACTTTTTTACCGAATTTCCAATTATTTGATACAATACTTGCTCCTCCCACGTCTGTACTTACAATGAAGCATCCTAATGCTGCAGCTTCACTAAGAACATTGGCAAAACCTTCATGTCGTGATGATAGTACAAATACTTTTGCGCGTAGATAGTACTCGAAGAGTGTTTTAGGGTTTGATATAGCTCCTGTGAAAATTACTCTGTCTTTTAAATCAGGGCGTTGTTTGAAAAATTCTTGTATTTGATTGTCATAATCGCTTTTTTCACGAGTATCGAAACTATTTGTCATGGGGCCTATCAAATAAAATTTCCAATCTTTTAAATCAATTTTGCTTAAAGCGTCAAGCAGCATATCTGTGTTTTTTTGATAGTTCCCAATTCTTCCTACATATAAGAATATATTTTCTTTTTTTTCATATCTTCTATACTTTAACTCCAATGATTCAAACAATTCATTATCAAGGGATGGGTGAACATGAACTAAATTAATCCAGGCATGGCGGTTATACATTTCCTGTAAGGCATGTAATGCTCCAATGTTTTCTATTGTAACAATTTGATGTTTAAAAAATTGTTTTCCTAGGAACCTTTTTATTATTCCAGGAATACCTTTAGAAAAGACAAAATCTTTAGAAGCAAGTTCTCTTGCTAAATCTGCTTCTAGATCTGCCATTACTACAACTTTTCCTTTAGGGTTAATAAGTCTATAAATAAATGCGATAAGCATTACAAGCCAAGATATATGTATAAAGAAGACACATTCTGTTTTTCGTGCATTACATATGACACAACGAAACATATCATATAGTATAATTGCTTTATTCATATGCTTATGGTCTAAGTCGTGAAATTTAACTCCTCTATATTCTGAAGGTAGTGGAGTATTGCCTACATTATGTCCATAATAGTAGTGGCATGGAATCCCTAAACTCTTGGATAAATAATATGGAAGCAAAAAAGTGTCCTTACGGAAATACATATCTTGAAATTCAAGAAAATAAGCGGTTAGCTGTGCCATATTATAGATATTTTTTATAGCAATTTATATACTGTTTAGCAGTTTGTTGCCATGAGAATTTTGATAAAACCCTTTGAGATCTAAGATTAAATTCATTTAAATTAAATTTATCTTGTGAAAAGATGCATAATTTTTCTATCATTTCTTCTATATCAGTTTCACTTGTATATATAGCTGCATCTTGACCTATTTCTGTAAGTGAAGTATTGTTGCAAGTGATAACAGGTGTTCCACACGCAAATGATTCGAGTATTGGAAATCCAAATCCTTCAGCTAAAGAGGGAAAAATTGTTGCTGTTGCGCCATTATATAGAGAAAGAAGATCTTCATCGGAAACATAATTTTTAAATATTATGTTTTTGTTTTTTATATCAAATTGATATTTTTCTAAAATTTCTTTGGGGGGATTACTCCAAACTACAATTAATTTATGATCTGTATTATATCTGCATTTAAACAAGTTGAATGCCTTTAGTAAAAAAGGTATATTTTTTCTTGGGTGTGCACATGATACGGCTAAAAAGTATGGATAATCAATTTGAAGTTTGTGCAATTTATTATTTAATCTTTCAGGTGCTTCTATATAAAAGTTTTCATGAGATATCCCCCAGTGTATTACATTAATTTTATCTAATGAAACAGCAAGCTTATTGGCTATGTCATTTTTAGAAAACTCAGAACACGTGATAATGCCGACAGAACGGTTGGCCATTTCTTTCCATTTATTTATTGTTTTAAAATCTCCTTGCTTGATAGCAGTATCATAACCAATAGTATCATGCAGTGTTACAATAAAACGTTCGTTTTTATGAACTCTGTCAATATTATGGGGAATATGAAATAAATCGTATTTTAGACATTTTGCTCTAAAATATGGTTCAATCATTGTTTTTTCACATCCGATTAATTCAGGAATCGGAAATGAAAAATGTTTGAATGGAAGATTATAGAAATTAAATCCTATGGTTCTGATTCCGCTTCCGTATATTTGTACATCAAATGGAAGATTTTTTTCTTGAGCTAGAGCTTGTAATAGTAATGTTGTAGATCTTCCTACACCTGAAATGTATTTTCCCTTTTTTAATGAGGGAGCAATATTGGCTTTTATTAAAAGTCTTTTCATAAGTTTGTTTTCTTTTTACTATTAGAAATATTGAATCCTAATAGGATTAGATTTAGAATTGGTATTTTTTTTATTTGTTTTATGATTAGAATACAGAGAAGGATTATCGCAATGGAAATTATTGGAAAGATGATGAAGTTGGATAATATAAATGGGTAGTCATCTAGGCATATAAATTTAACCATAAATCTTTCTAATAAAAAATATTGTAATATATATATACCTAATGTATAGGTTCCCCATTCACAGCAATAGGAGTAAAACTGATTTTTTCTAGGATGATTAAATATTGTATTGAAAATTAAAATGAAGCTTATTCCACCTGTTATGCCAATTAGAATTCTATAAAATAAAATGTAAAAGTATTCAGAGATTATCATAATATTATTTTTGTTAATGAAACTACTACTAAATAGTTCCGAGAAGTCATATTTTAAATAATTGGAATTCCAATGCAGCAATAATAAAATAAAAACGATTAAAATTATAGAACTTTTAAAGGATGAAAATAAGTTTAGTTTTTTTGTGTTGACATATTTCTTTATAAAAATACCTGTAATAAAACAAGGATACATGAAGTTTATATTATATTTAGTAATAAATAAACTGATAAAACAAATTACTATAAAAGTTGCTTGTTTTTTTCTACCGGTAAAGATATTAGTAATATAGTATAATAAATAGCAAAAAAATAAACTCTTTAAGAACCAAAAGTTATTTATTATAAATGTGATTAATTTAGAAAAGTGTAATTGATATTCATGGTGAAATATGCTTATAATAGAATCCTTTAGCCACCATAAGATTCCCCATGAAATGCAAGGAAGGATAAGCTGTATAAATTTCTTATTAAAAAATGAAACTATCGGTAATTCCATTGATGATGTAGAAAAATAACCAGAAATTATCATAAATAATGGCATATGAAAACTGTATATATATTGATATACAGGTTCATCTGTTGGGTGAGTAGATAAAAAATGCTGTACACAATGTCCATACACTACTAAAAATATAGAAAATAATTTCAAAAGGTCAAATGATTGCAAACGATTCATCTGTTTTGGAGGAGATAAAATCATAAATTTTATTTTAATATTTATTTTATTGAAACATTTGTAAAATGTTCTTAAATTAAGAATTGTTTTTTGATATTGTGATGTTTATTATATAAAGTTATTCCAATTTTGTTGTATGGTATATAGAGAATTTTTTTTAAGAAACCTTATAAATAAAGAAGTTAGAATTAATTTTAAATCTTATTTTTATTGAATTCTAATAACTTGTGATATTATTTTAATTTCTATAATTATAGAAGAATTTTTATATATTCCTAATGTTAATAAACAGTTTATATCAGATATAATATGTGATAAGACTTTATTACTTTTGCTTTATTCCTAATTGGATATTATTCCAATACGATTGTCCTACTAGTTTCCATACACCTGCAACACAAATAACCAAAAATACAATTCCTGCAAAAATTACTTTCCGACTAATTCCTGAAGGTTGTAGAGGTATAGTAGCTGGTTCTACTACCGCAAATACAGGTTTTTCTTCTTGTATTTTAGCACGCGCTACTTGTAATTGTTGTGCTACTTGACTATATACCTGATAGGCAAGATTCATATCGTTTTGCAAACGTTCTTGTTCGGCGCGTACACTTTGCAGGGCAATATTACGGTTACTGTCGAAATAATGGGCATATTTGCTCTGTGCATTGTAATATTCCTGTTGGCGTTCCTTATATAACTCTTCCAGATAGGCACAGTCTTCTTTGGCTTTCTTGATGCGGTAGTCGATAATATACTGCTGGAGTTTAGCTACTACGCTGTCGGCTACAATGGCTGTTACTTTGGGATCTTGTAAGGTAACAGTAATGGTAGTCATAGCTGTTTTTTTATCAACCTCAGCAAGAATTGATTGTCTGAGCCCTTTTACCTTTGCTGCCTCCTTTTCTGTCAGTTGGAAAGGATTTAATGTTGCTGTTGTATCAGCTTCTTCGGTAAATAGTGACTTGATTGCTCCGATAGCCAAACTTGGAGCTGACTTGATATATCCCCACCAGGGCTGTTTCTGTTCATCTAGATAAGTCACCAAGGTGGTATCCTGTTCTCCATCAAGTGTCTGTATACGGGTATTAAATAATTCGAGTACGAATGGAGTAGAGGCTACGATATCCGGTGCAAGAGTTACATTCAGTGCATCATTGCTGCTGGTTGTACTTCCGCCTAAGAACGAAGAAGCCAGGCTGGCAAGTCCTCCACTTGCTTTATCTCCGCCCATTTCAGGAGAAAGGGTGACTGTTACAGTATATTGTTTAGGAATGCTCAGGGCAATGATAATACCCAGCACTACGCCTACACCGGCTGCCTTATAGAGGGTTTTACGGATGGCGTAGATGCGGCGTAGAATATCCATCCAGTCTATCGTGATTTCATCGTTTTCCGGTTCCTGTACGTCCGGATTTTGGTAGTTTTTGTTTTCGGTCATAGGTTTTATAAAGAGGAAAATGCCACAGGATGTTTTCCTGTGGCTTATGAGAAATCTATATTATTATATTATTTTATCAAATTGGCAATGGATGCGGCCATGGTTCCCAGTGAAGCGAACGAAGTGGCATAGCCCAGTATGCTGCTTAACTGGTTCGGCTTGTGACGTTTGCTGGGCACGATGATTTCACAGCCCGGTTCGATTTGCTTCTTGCCGCTGCCTTTCACTTCGGCTATCTGGCCGTTCATGTAGACAATGAACTTCTTGCTCTTCTTGGCGTTCTGGCTGTAGCCTCCTGCCTGGCTCAGGTAGTATTTCACGCTTTCGCCCTGCTTGTAGGATACGGTGTTGCTCATCATCACTGCACCGCTGATTTTCACGGTGTTCACGTATTCGGGCACGCTGATCACGTCGCCTGCACGCAATACGATGTCGGCATCGCTGCCCGGATTGGCAAGGGCTTCTTCCAGGTTGATACCTACGGTAAAGGTGTCGAGTACTTTCAGACCGAGTGAGTCGATGGCTCCGTTACCCATTTCCTTGCGCATCATGTCCACTACATCCTGCATGCGGCGTTTCTCTTCGTCGTTTGCTACACGGGTAAGCTTGGCTCCCTTTACGTAGGCAAACTGAGTGGCGCCTCCTGCCTTGGCAATGATGCTGCTGATGCGTTCGTTCTTGCTGCTCAGGGCATAAGTTCCGCCGTAAAGCACTTCACCGTCTACTACCACGTTCTGCTGTGCGCTGTAGCCCGGGCTGCGGCGTACGAATACCTGGTCGTAAGGCTGGAGAGTAAATCCCGGTTCGCCGTCTACCACAAAGCCGTCTTTCAGGCCGAAAGAGAAGTTCTGTCCGATGGTAGCGGGGCTTTCGGTGCTCTTCGGATCTTTTACGCGGCGTGCCACGTCGACACGTACTACGGAAGCCGATTCACGCAGGCCGCCTGCGGTGATCACGAGGTCTTCGAGGGTCATGTTGTCGGCATACGGATAGTCGCCCGGATGAGCTACTTCGCCGAATATCTGTACGTTACCCAGGTCTTCCAGGTCGTGGATGCTGGGGATGTAGAGTACGTCGTTTTTCTGCAGCGGGATGTCAGGCTGGCTGCCGTCCATGATGGCGCGGATGTCTATCTGCTTCACTTCGCGGGTCTTGTTTTCACGCTCGCGGTACAGTACGGCACGGCCGGTAAAGGCGTCGGCCATCAGTCCGTCGGCTTTCTCTACCAGTTCGCGTACGGTGTTCAGCTTGCCGCCCAGCTCGTAGATGCCCGGACGGTATACGGCGCCGCGCACTTCCAGCTTGTTGGTGAAGCGGTCCAGAATGGCTTCGGCGGTGATTACGTCGCCGTCGTGCAGCTGGCATACGCTGTAGTCGGTGTCATCCACGGTGTTTACCTGATATTCCTTACCGTTCTGGCGTACGATGCGCAGGCTCTTGGTATAGGCGTCGCTGGTAAATCCGCCGGCATATTTCAGCAGGGTAGAAAGGGTTTCGCCTTTCTTCATTTCATAGCGCATAGGGCGTTTCACGTTGCCTGTAATCTGTACCAGTTCTTCGTAGGCAGGAACGATGATTACATCGCCTTCTTCCAGGCGGATGTCGTCGCGGGTCTTGCCCTGCATGATGAACTGGTAAACGTCTACCGTGGCTACGGTCTGTCCGCCGCGCGATACTTTCACGTTACGGAGGCTACCGATGTCGCTCACACCGCCTGCACGGTAGAGGGCGTGGAATACGGTAGAGAAGGCCGAGAGGGCGTAAGTGCCCGGCTGTACCACTTCGCCCATCACGTTGATCTGGATGGTGCGGGTGTTGCCCAGTGTAACGCGTATCTGGTTGCTCTGGTCGGAATAGATCTTGCGGAGCTCGCCGGTGAGGTACTGTTGTGCGCGCTCGATGCTCATGCCGCTCAGGAAGACAGGGCCCAGCTGCTCCAGGTTGATGGTGCCGTCGGGCGAGATCTGCTGGCGGATGGTGTTCTGGCTGGCTCCCCAGATGTCGATCACCACTTCATCGCCCGGACCGAGACGGTAGTTGGGCGGGGTGGCTATGTTGACGTTCGGTTCGAACGTAAGGTTGCGGGTATTGAAGATGTTGCGGCCGAATACGGCGTCCTGCTGTGCCACTTCCTGTGCCTGTGGCTGTTCGTCGAGCAGGGTAGAGTTGTCTTCCTGCACTTGCTGGCGCAGACGTGCTTCTGCCTTGGCAGTTCCGCTCAGGTCTTCCGAGCCGGTGTTTGTCTGCTGTTCGTACATTTTCTTCACGCGTTCCGCCTGTTCGCGGGTTACGCCCCGGCGTGCCAGCTCGGTAGCTATGGTACGCTGGTCTTTGCCTTGTTTTACTCCATCTTTCGCATATTCCAGCACTTGCTGGTCGGTCATGCCCGACTGCGCCATGAGCAGGGGCGAACATGCCATAAAAATAACAAGTGATAAAGCTTTTAGTTTCATGCTTGTCTGTTAGTGATTTTATATTGTTTTTCTGAATTTACTCTTCGATGGTTTCGCACCAGGTGTAGCTCACTTTGAGCAGGGCGGTGCTTTGGGGCATTTCGATGGCGATGTAGTGGCGGCCTCCGTAGCGGAGGAACTTGCCGGTTACACCGTAGAGCGGACCGCGGCGTACTACCCGGACGGGGACGCTGTGCTTGCCGCGAAGCTTTTCGGAATCGATGAACCGCGTGCCCTGGATGTCGGGGTTGGTGGCATGCATGAAGTTCTGCATGTCGCGTTCGCTCACCGTGCAGTAGTCATTGCCGTTGCGTTCCTTCTTCAGGAAATAGACGGGCAGCGGGGCTTCGGAGGCGAACTGCCGGCACCAGTTGGCGTCGTAGGGACGGTGGATGAAAATCAGGTTGTGGATGGCGGGTACGAGTATGTGGGTGCATTCACCCTCGTGTCCGGTGTCGCGAAGTTCGTATGTCATGGGGATGTAATGCTCAATGCCCTGCTCTTTGAGATAGTCGGCTACAAGCAGCTCTTTGTTGTACACCGTCTGCAGGGGCAGCCATACCTGTTCTTTTTCCATGTCTGTGGATGTTTGTCCTTCTGATTTTTTGTTCCCTTTTTTCTTGATTGAATGTTTGTTGAGGTACGGATGCACCTCTCTCTCCTTCCTAGCGTCTGAAAAACACTATGAATCAGTTTGTTATCTCCAAATACGGAAGATGACGCACATCGTGCTTCTGTCTAGGAGTCGTTCCCACAGCCGCATAGGAAGTCGTTCTTCGCTGCAAAGATAACAAATAATGGGCAGAAAGGTTCACTCGGAAGGGCTTTAACTTGCGTTTGTTGAGCTTTTTTGTGATATGTTATTGACGTTTCAGCATGTTTGCGCAAACGGTTGCCCGGTTTGTCGATTTGTCCGGATTTTGTCGATTGGTACGGATTGGGTGACCGGACGAGTGTTGTAGTTGGTCTTTCGGTCTGATTCTGACGCGTAAAGATGTTCCGGAAACGGATGCGATGGGCAGACGATGTCCGGAGATTTTTTGAATATTCGTACGAAAAGCCGGAGCTTTTGTACGAATATCCGGGTAAACTTCCTGATGTTTACTTCAACTTTTCAGCTTTTTTTCCCGTCGGGTTGCCTTTTCGGGAGTCCGTGCCTACGGAAAGCTGCTTCAGAATCCTGAACTCGTTTTCTCCCGGCTCCTCGTCGGGATCGGCCTCGCGTACTATCAGGTTCGTCTTGTGCATGATGCAGCTCTCTATGATCAGCCTCAGGGTGGTTACGTCGAAATCTATCTCGCACACCTGTTCGGCTGCCTTGAAGAAGGTGGCCAGCGTCTTGAAACGGAAATTGCGGACGGTGTCGAAACACGTGTGCGTGCCGATGCCCGTGATGCGCTGGATTTCCGACTTCGATACGTGCGACAGGGCGTACAGTGTATCGATGAACTTTCTTAACTCTTTGAGCCACTCGTCTATCTGTTGCTTCGTAGGCTCGTACGAAGCGTATAATTTTCCGAAATATTTCATTAGTCTTGTCTCTCGGGGTTTATCTCTGCCGTATAGGGCAGTAATTAATACTCTGCCAATCGGTATTTTTACCGATGAAAGACAAGAACGGAAGTTTACCTGTCAGGTTCTGTTGATGACACAAAGATAACGGAAAAATCGTGGCTGAACGTTTTTCTTTGCGAGAAAAACTTCCCTTGCTTTTACTCTTTCTTTTAATATATAATAGGAAAGGGTGGCAACACTGGTGGTGCTCTTGTGGCCCGCCGGACATTGTAATAACTTGTAACTCTGAGGGTTTGCTATGCTACACTTTGGTGACGGTGGTGGCCCGCCCTTTCGGGTTGCGTAAAAAAATGAAGAATTATGGAGGTGATAACAACTATGAAAAATCCTGGCAATCTGGGCTTTCTGGTACTTTCGAGGCGACTGCTTACCCAGATGTTTGCCGAAATGTATGGAAAGTGGCATTCCGACTCGCAGGCGTATGTGTATCTGCTCATGGCGGCGTGCTTTACCGATCAGGGTGATACCCCTGGATGCCTGAAACGGGGCGAGCTGTTTTTCTCAGGAAGGGAGCTGAGTCTGCGCTTCGCCTGGAGCCGGAGGCATGTGAACCACTTTATCGGAGAGCTGGAGCAGAACGGTGTGGTGGAGGTGATGAAGGTGCAGAACTGTTCGAAGCTGCGTCTGCTGCACTACGATACGCTGTGCCGCATGCGGGTGAAAAACGGTGCGGACGGAAGGCGCAGGAGCGCGGGCGACGAGATGTTCGAGGTGTTCTGGGAACAGTATCACGACATGACGCAGCAGCCTGCCCTCGACATCGAGGCGGCACGCAAGGCGTGGGGGAAGCTGACGCTGGCCGAGCGCGAGGAGGCGGTGGGAAACATCGAGATGTATCTCTGCATGCTGCCGTCTATCGACCGGGCTCGTACGGCACTGAAGTATTTGCAGATGAAGAGTTTTGTACTCAATTGATTCTATTTTTATCTGTGTTGTCTGATGAAACTTTTTAAATTGTCAATCATTGCTGTCCGATAAAACTTTTCAAACCCTCAGTAACTTGTTGATATATAAGAATTAAGCAATAATTTTAACAGGAGGGCTTATCCATGGAAACAATACAGACAATCAACCTGTAGGATATGTTTATCGGGCACTGATAATATGTTTATCTGTGTTATCCGGCAAAATGTTTTGAATTTTCACTAACTTATTGGTATACATAGAAATAAAAGGCGATTTTAACAGGAGGGATTATCCGTAAAGGCAATCGGATTTTCAGTAATGTAAAAAGCAGTATCGGACAGCAGTCATATTTTTAGGATTATGGGGATGGTTTATGCGGAAGAAATAGAAGGGGCGGTACTGGGGGCGTGCCTGCTGGAGCGTTCGGCTCAGGCGGTGGTGTTGAAAAGTCTGCGTGCCGAGATGTTTTACCTGACGGCGCACCGGGTGGTGTTCGAGGCGATAAACGCGCTGTATGCCCGGGGAGCGGCGGTGGATATGCTGACGGTGACCGAGGAGCTGCGTGCTCAGGGACGGCTGGATGATGCGGGCGGTCCGTTTGCCGTGGCGAAACTGGCGGCGGGTGTGGCTACGTCGGCTCACCTGGAGTATCATTGCAGCATCTTGTTTCAGTATTACCTGCGGCGGAAGCTGGTGGAGGTGCTGACACGGGAGCTGGCGGCGGCAAACGATATGACGTGTGATGTGTATGATGTGCTGATTGATACGCAGCGGGAACTGGGGGCGCTGCTCGAGGACTCGCCGCTGGAGAATCACTTGCACCCCATGCCGGAGGTGATGGATGATACGGTGGCGCTGGTGGACCGCCGGCAGGAACTGGCTGTGAACGGGCTGACGGGTGTGCCTACGGGCTTGCAGCGGCTGAACGAGATGACGGGGGGATGGCAGCCGGGCAACCTGATTTTTACGGCGGCGCGTCCGGCCGACGGAAAGACGGCACTCGACCTGTTCTTTGCGCGTCAGGCGGCGATGGCGGGTGTGCCGGTGGTGTTCTTCACGCTGGAGATGACGGCTTCGGAACTGGGCGAGCGTATGGTACTGGCGGAGAGTTCGGCCGATCCGCTGCGTATCCGTCAGGGCAGGCTCTCGCCGGAGGAGGTGGAGGATGTGCACCGTACGGCGGAACGGATGAGCGCGCTGCCGGTACATGTCGACGATACGCCGTACATCAACGTCGACCAGTTGTGTGTCATCGCCAAGTCGCTGCGGGCAAAGGGGTTGCTGGGCTTGCTCATCGTCGACTATCTGCAACTGCTTGCCACGGTGAATCCGGGGCGTACGCGTGAACAGGAGGTGGCGGAGTGCAGCCGCAAGCTGAAGGGGCTGGCGCGCTCGCTGGGTTGTCCGGTCATCGTGTCGAGCCAGCTCAACCGTCAGGCGGAAGACCGGGCGGGGAGTCCGGAGCTGCGTCACCTGCGTGAGAGTGGGGCCATTGAGCAGGATGCCGACCTGGTGATTCTGCTGCACCGTCCGGAGCGTTATCACATCCGGGTGGATCCCGATACGGGGTGGTCTACGCGGGGCATGGGCATCGCCACGGTAGCCAAGCACCGCAACGGGGCGACGGGAAAGGTATATTACGGGTATAATCCCAGCATGACGAAAATCGGCGAGTTCGCGGGTACGCCTGTGACTGTGCCGGCAAACAATTTAAAGCGTAAGGAGGATGAAAGAAAGAGCAGTGACTTATTCGGTGGTTCCGCGGGTTGATCCGCGTGATATCTCGGCAGAGATGACGTATTATGCCCGTGCACAGGCGCGGGGAGAGGTGACGCTGGGCGACATGGCGCGCCGTATTCAGCGGCGGTGTACGGTGACACGTGCCGATACGCTGGCGGTGCTTGTAGCGCTGGAAGAGGAGGTCTGCCGCGGGCTGTGCAACGGCGAGATTGTCCGTCTGGGTGAGCTGGGTTCGCTTCAGGTGGGAGTGAAAAGCGAGGGAGTGCGGCTGGAGGCTGACTTCCACGAATCGATGATAAACAAGATATGGGTGCGTTTCCGTCCGGGCATGGTGCTGAAGGGGATGCTGGACGGGGCGGCTTTCGAACGGGTTTCGCCGCGCAAGGAAGCCGGACGTGCCGGAAAGGGGATGCGGTATGAAAGAGAATGAACATGGCGACGGGGAATTCCGTCTGCGTATCTACGGCAAGTCGGAGCTGGCTTGTCTGTATTTTCCCGACCGTTCGCCGGAAACGGCACGGCGCAATCTGTACCGGTGGATGTACCGCTGTCCGTCCATCCGCGAGGGGCTGGCGGCACTGGGCCACGACAAGCACCGCAAGTTTTTCCTCAAGCCGGAGGTGGAGGTGATCGTGCGGGGACTGGGGGAGCCGTAAGGTTAAGAAACTATGATACAATGTGAAAATATATATTGAAATTTATATAGAATAAAGGAGCCTGTACTTGTAAATCAATGTACTGGCTCCTTGTTCAATATAAGCCTGATTTAAAATAGACAAGATATTTGTCAAGAATATGTACCGCTGCCTGTCCATTCGCAAGGGAGTGGCGGCATTAGAGTGATACGACAAGTATCGCAGATTTTTTTTGAAGTCGAAGATGAAGATGATCGTGTTGAGAGATAGGGTGTGTTACCGTTACGTGGGAGGTTTTGATCGTATAGAATAAAAAATCCCGCTCTTTAGCGGGATTTTCTGTCTTATTTTCAGGTTTATACGAATTTAATTTCACCAATCTCGTTTGCAAACGCATGCAGAGATTTTTCAATTTTTTCGACGGTAGTTTTTGAAGGTTTCCTTCTGCCTGTGACGTAGTGACTTAACTGCCCTTGATTGACGCCTGTAATGCGTGCCAGACCTGCCAGCGAGAAGGCATAGGCATAATAATTAAGAAAAGATGCTACATCATAAATAAAATTGAACTCGACATCAGGAAACTTTTTTCCGTTCATGTCATACACTTTCTTCATTTCGTCAACGGCTTCCAGAAAATCGCTCTTTGTTTCTTCAACACTTTTCCCTTCTCCGATGCAACCGAATTCGCAGTTGTTGTCAGCAATGAAGGCTGAATAGGTGCCGTCAACCCCTCGTTCAATAACGACGTTGATTTTTTTATTTGCCATAATAATGTCTTTTGTCTTGATAATTAATTTTATCAAGAAATAATATAAAAATATAATATATGGTGTGGGATGGGGGAATTAATCAATCCCCGCATCCCTTTTGATACTTTTCAATGTACCTGGTTTTACCTCTTCTGATTTATGGTGGCTTGTCTGAAAATATTTTCCTGTTTTCGGACTGTACCATGTAGGATGCCTTCCACTGTCATCCATTAGTTTACAACCTGACTTTTTTAACAGCCTTTCGAGCTCGTTGTATTTCATTCCAGCCTCCTTTCTTTTTAAAGAGTTATAAATATATAACACACGATGTGTCACAATGCAAAGATACGAATATTAATATCATTTGCAAACTTTTTGATATTAATTTTAATATCATTTTTACCGTCATGGAGGAACGTAGGCATGAGGCTGTATGGTAAATTCTGTTTTTTTGTGTGTATGCTGCATCGGAAACTTAACGGCGGAAGCCTGGACGCTTTTTCAGAATCGGATGAGGAAAAAATAGATTGAAAGAAACTTTCTGAGGATGATATGACTGTTAAAAGCAAGAAGTCCCAGTCGTAATGACTGAGACTTCTCTAATTCCTTTTTATAGTGCAGATGCGACGACTAAGCTCGCACGGGCACTTTCGTATTGCAAAGGTAAGCATTATTTTTTATTCCGCCAAACAGTAGGGCTGTTCAACATTCGAGTTTAGAAGTCTGTGCCACAACTTTTTTAGCTTCATTTGCGCTTTGATTTTATCTGCCGGCAATATGCTGTGCCGTACAAAGACATAGCCAGGTATTCACATCCCGTTTTTTGTGTGTATGCTGCATCGGAAACTTAACCGTTTTGAAACAGGATTGCCACATGCGCGTTTCTGTTTTGAAATACGCTGCCTTTAATTTTGCGCAATGAAAATTAAGGAATTTTAATTGCTTGAAAAACACTGGTTGTCATGTAGATAACTGGTAATGAAAAGGTAAGAAACAGGTTGGGAAAATTTACAATTTAAAAATAAAATGAAAAAATTTGCAGCGTATTTACTTTGGTTTTTGCTGATTGCTGTCTTGCCGTTGATGGCGTGCAGCAATGAGGGAATGACGGAAGCTGTAGCGGACAGCTTTGATGTACAGTTTGAATGCCCTTCGCTGATAGAAGTGGCCAAGGGAGGGGAATATACGTTCCAGGTGACCGGGAGTAACAAGCCGGCGGAATCGGATGTGATTATTCTGGAATCGACAGGGGGAATCTCGTATACGTGTGTGCTGGTGAGTGTTTCGGAAAACAGTTTTACCATAAAGCTTGCCGACGGATGCGAAAGCGGTACGTACCGGGTGTTCATCAAGCGTGGTGACCGCAAGAAACAGATTGGTACTACCTATATTAATATTGTAGAGGGAATTGATTTCACGCCGGATGCCGGAACGACGGTGTATGGGGTGGTATCGACAGCCGACGGTCCGGTGCAGGGTGTTGTGGTATCGGACGGTGTAGAGGTGAGCGTGACCGACGAACGGGGTATTTACCAGCTTCAGTCGGAAAAGAAATGGGGGTATGTGTTTATCTCCGTTCCTTCGGGATATGAAGTTCCTGCCGAGGGAGTCTTGCCTCAGTTCTACAAGATGATGAAGGGGGATGCTGCTACAACGGAGCGTGTGGATTTCTCGCTGACTAAGGTGGAAGGACAGGATAATTATAAGGTGTTTATGCTGGGCGATATGCATCTGGCAAACCGCACGGGCGACCTGGGACAGTTTATGGACTTTACCGAGGACCTGAACAGCTACCGTGCCTTGCACCAGCACGAAAAGATGTATGCCATTACGCTGGGCGACATGACCTGGGACCTGTACTGGTATTCGAACAGTTATGCGCTGCCTGAGTACCTGAATACCATCAACAATCAGGTGAAGGGACTTCAGATTTTCCATACTATCGGAAATCATGACTATGACTACAAGGCTATGAGCGATGAGGAGGCGGGAAGCCGTTTCATGGATTATATCGCTCCGACATATTATTCGTTCAACATCGGAAAGGTGCACTACGTGGTGCTGGATGACATCGATTGCAGCAACTACGACGGCACTACCTCACGCGACTATGAGAAGCGTGTGTCGGCCGAACAGCTGAGCTGGCTGTCGAAGGATCTGGCATATGTCGACAAGTCGACACCGCTGGTAGTGGTGATGCACGCACAGTTGTTCTACCCGTCGCAGACGGAAGGTTTCAAGATAGACCATGATGTGCTGAACACTACGCAGCTGCTGGACGTGCTGGACGGCTACAAGGTGCATTTCGTGACCGGACATACGCATCTGAGTTTCAACGTGACTCCGGAGGATGACGTAACGGGCGGACGCGAGGTGTACGAACATAACGCGGGTGCGATATGCGCTTCGTGGTGGTGGTCGGGCTACCTTACTCCGGGTGTGCACATCAGTCCCGACGGAACACCGGGCGGATATTCGGTATGGGATGTGAACGGAACGGACATCGAATGGATATACAAGGCTACGGGATGGACGGAGGATTACCAGTTCCGCAGCTACGACCTGAACAATGTGCATTTCTCGATGGCGGATGTGCCGCAGATGCCGGCCAGTGTACCGGCTTCGGTCAAGGCGAAATTCCAGCGCTATGTGGATGCTTATCCGGTGAACAAGGACAACGAGGTGCTGATAAACATCTGGAACTGGAATCCGCGCTGGACGCTGACGGTGACCGACGAGAAGGGTAACAAGCTTACTCCTGAGGAGGTATGGGCTTACGATCCGCTGCATGTGGCAGCGCTGAGCGTGAAGCGTTTCAACTCGTCGACACTGAGCTCTACACCGAGCTTCATTACCGAAAACTTTACGCATTTCTTCAAGGTGAAGGCGGCGGATGCCGACGTGGATCTGACCATCACCGTGCGCGATGAGTTCGGACACGAATGGACCGAGCAGATGCAACGTCCGAAGGCGTTCTCGACGGATGCTTACAAGATTCCATAACATTTTCTTATTGAAACTATATACTATTTATCAAACTGAAAACTATGAAGAAATTTTATCTGGTTCTTGCCTTGAGCGGAATCATGCAGATGGGATTCGGACAGGCGGTCGACAAGAGTGTGGATATACCTGATCTGGACAATTATCAGACTCTGAAATGTGATTTTCATATGCATACCGTGTTCTCCGACGGACTGGTATGGCCGACGGTGAGAGTGGACGAGGCGTATGCCGAGGGGCTGGATGCCATTGCCATTACGGAACATCTCGAATACAGACCGCACAAGGCGGACATTCAGGCGGACCACAACCGTTCGTACGAGATCATGAAGAAGTATGCCAAAGATAAGGGCGTGATTGTAATCAAGGGTAGTGAGATAACCCGCTCCATGGCGCCGGGACATCATAACGCCATCTTTATTTCGGACAGCAATCCGCTGGACACCAAAGAATATAAGGATGCTTTCCGTGCTGCCAAGTCGCAGGGGGCGTTTATCTTCTGGAATCATCCGGGATGGGACTCACAGCAGCCGGAAGAAACCAAATGGTGGGACGAACATACATACTTGTATGAAAACGGATGTATGCAGGGAATAGAGGTAGCCAACGGTGACTTTTATTATCCTGAGGCATTGCAGTGGTGTCTGGACAAGAAGCTGACCATGCTGGGTACATCGGACATTCATCAGCCGATACAGACTGATATCGACTTCGACAAGGGTGAACACCGCACCATGACGCTGGTATTTGCCAAAGAACGCACGGCGGAAGGTATCCGCGAGGCGCTCGAAAACCGTAGAACGGCTGTCTTCTTCAAGAATCAGATTATCGGTGAGGAACAGTGGCTGAGAGAGCTGTTCGGCAAGGCGGTAACCATCGAAAAGATAGACAAGAACGAGAAGCGCGTGCAGTTTGTGGTTTATAACAACTCGGACCTGACATTCTCGCTGAAAAAGGGAGAGCATGACGCAAACCTGATATATTTCAGAGAATATACCATCGAACCAAAATCGAAACATACCATCACGGTGAAACTGAACGGTGGGGTTACATCGGGCAAGGTAAATTTTGAAGTGACCAACATGGTGGTGAAACCGGGAAAAAGTCTTGACTATCAGTTCAGTTTTTAATTGACACGTTTACTATTCCAAAACAAAATATTTATTTATGAAAGTTTTCAATTCGTATGTTTTTTTGCTGTTGCTGTTGCTGACGGGCAGTGTTTCTACGCTGTCGGCGCAGAACAGAACAGTATCGGGTAAGGTACTGGATGCCTTGCAGGAACCGCTTATCGGGGTGTCTATCGTCATCGATGGGACTACTCAGGGAAGCATTACTGATGTAGACGGAGCCTTCGAGCTTCAGATACCTGCCGGTGGGGCTACTCTGAATTTCTCTTATGTGGGTTATCTTACCGAAAAGGTAAAGGTGAAACCGGGACAGAAAAATATTGTGGTATATATGCAGGAAGATGCCATCATGCTGGATGAGGCGGTGGTTATCGGTTACGGTACGCAGAAGAAGGTGAACCTGACGGGAGCCGTGGCTACGGTGGGCAGCGAGAAGCTGGAAAACCGTGCGACTCAGTCGCTGGCAAACATGCTGCAAGGTTCGGTAGCCGGTCTGAATGTCACTACCTCGTCGGGTGTGCCGGGCAGCTCGCCCAGCATCAACGTGCGTGGTACGACTTCTATCAACAGTGCCGATCCGCTGGTGCTGATAGACGGTGCGGTGGGTGAACTGGACCGTGTGAACCCGAACGACGTGGAGTCTATCTCGGTCATCAAGGATGCGTCGGCTGCGGCAGTATACGGTGCGCGTGCGGCATTCGGTGTGATTCTGGTCACAACCAAGTCGGGCTCGGCACAGGACGGAAAGGCTACCGTGCGTTACAGCGGCCGTCTGGGATGGCAGGCTCCTACCACGACTACCGATTACGAAACAACCGGTTACTGGTCGGTGTATACGGTGAACACCTTCTGGCGTGCGAAGAACGGTACGAACTACGTGGACTATACCGACTACGACATGCAGCAGCTGCTGGCTCGTGTGAACGACAAGACGGAGAACCCCGACCGCCCGTGGGTAGTGGAAGATACGAGAAACGGTCGCCGTCAGTGGGTGTACTACGGCAACTACGACTGGTGGCACATGATGTACAACGACCGTCGTCCTACCCAGCAGCACAGCATCTCGCTGAGCGGGGGTACGAAGGATGTGAAATACCTGGTGAGCGGGGCATACGATTATCAGAAAGGTATCCTGAACATGAATCCGGATATCTACCGCAAGTATAACCTGCGTTCGAAGATTGACTTTACCATCAACCGCTATGCTACGCTGAGCAACAATACTTCATTCTATGGCTCGCAGTATACTTTCCAGGGTAACGGAAGCATCGACGATACCATCGGTTACAGCGGACGTCACGCGCTGGCATGCTTCCCGATGAAGAACCCTGACGGCTCATGGCTGTACGGTACTCCTTACCTGAACTATAAGGTGGGCAACGGACGTCATATCATGCTGGGTGAGGGATCGCACCGCAACGTGAACCGCACGAACGATTTCTCGAATACTACACGACTGGTCATCACACCGATCAAACAGCTGAGTCTGACGGGTGACTTTACCTACCGTCTGTACCAGACACGCAATACACACCGTTCGAACAACCTGTTCTACCGCGAATATCCGGACGGACCGCTGCTGTCGTATGCTACCGGAGCCGGTCTGAACAAGCTGAGTGAATCGGTGAACACACGCAACTATTATTCGGCAAACGTTTTTGCCAACTATGAAGATACATTCGGCGAAGCACATCACGTGACTGGAGTGGTTGGTTTCAACTACGAACGCATGTATCTGAAGAATGTTTCGGCTGCGGGACAGAACCTGACTTCTACTTCGCTGGACGACCTCGACCTGGTGGGACAGAACTCCAAAGGGGAGGTGCTGACCGAAGTGGGCGGCGGACAGAGCGAATATGCGCTGGCTGGTTTCTTCGGCCGTGTGAACTACGACTACAAGGGACGCTACCTGTTTGAGGCGAGCGGACGTTACGACGGTACATCGCGTTTTGCTGCCGGAAGCCGCTGGGGATTCTTCCCTTCGGGTTCAGTGGGATGGCGTATCTCGGAAGAACCGTTCTTCAAGCCGCTGAGCGGATATGTAGACAACCTGAAGCTGCGTGCTTCGTTCGGTAGCCTGGGTAACCAGAATGTTTCTTCTTACTATACATACATGCGTCTGATTTCGGTAAGCGACTTTGCCGGCTTCACGTTCGGCGAGGGCAGCTCGATGGCGAAATATGCTACACTGGGTGCGCCGGTGGCATCGGACCTGACCTGGGAAACTTCGGAACAGTGGGACTTCGGTTTCGACCTGACCATGCTGAAGAACCGCCTGAACATTACCGTAGACGGATATGTGCGCAACACACTGAATATGCTGACCGACGGTGTGGAACTGCCGGCTGTGTATGGAGCCAGTGTGCCGGATATGAATACAGCCGACTTGCAGACAAAGGGATACGAAGTGACAATGTCGTGGAGAGACCAGTTCGAACTGGCCGGACGTCCGCTGGAATACAGTCTGGGATTCAACGTGAGCAACTACAAAAGCTACATTACCAAGTATGACAATAAAGACAAGACATTTGCCAAGGATTACTACGAAGGCATGCGCATCGGAGAAATCTGGGGATTTGTGACCGACGGTCTGTTTGCTACCGACGAGGAGGCACAGGCGTATGCCAAGGAGGTAGACCTGAGTTACATGGTAGACGGACTGACCGGAGGCTGGAAGGCCGGCGACGTGAAGTTTGTCGACCTCGACGGTGACGGTATGGTGGATATAGGCAGCAACAATGTAGCCGATCCGGGCGACCGCAAGGTATTGGGTAACTCACTGCCCAGCCTGTCGTATGGTATCAATGCCAGTGTACGCTGGTGCGGATTCGATGTATCGGTGTTCTTCCAGGGAACAGGTAACCACTACTGGTATCCTCACGGACACATGATGTCGTTCTGGGGTCCGTTCTCTTATCCTTACCAGACCTTCCTGCAGAAGGATTTCATGGACAAGGTGTGGGCCGAAGACAATACGGATGCTTACTTCCCGCGTCCGATGGCATACTCGTCGACTTCCGGTCCGCTGAGCAAGGTGAACGACCGCTATTTGCAGAACATCCGCTACATGCGTCTGAAGAACCTGACCGTAGGATATACCATTCCGGTGAACCTGACAAAGAAAATCGGTATCGATCAGGCACGTTTCTACTTCTCGGGCGAGAACCTCTGCTACTGGTCGCCGCTGAAGAAGATTACCAAATACGTGGATCCGGAAGGAGCCATCAGCCGCAGCAACGATACGTACAACGAAAGTTTCTATCCGTGGCAGAAGACGCTGCTGTTTGGTGTAGACATCACTTTCTAAACGAAAATTCATTGAATAAAACAACCAAGAACAGATTCGTATGAAAAAATATATATTTACAGCACTGGTACTGACAATGGGGTTGACTTCGTGTGACGGTTTGCTCGACCTGAGTCCTAAAAGCCAGATATCGCAGAGCGACTATTTCAAGACAGAGAGCGACTTGCAGCTTTTCAGTAACTCGTTTTACAACAACCTGCTGGACAAGAGCCCTTTCGACGACCAGAGTGACCTGTACGTGCAGCAGAATCTTTCTGACGAGATGCTGGGCGGAAACAACCGTACCGTGCCTGCTTCGGGCGGGGGATGGACATGGACCGACCTGCGCAAGATGAATACCCTGCTGGCGTATGTGAATCAGTGCAGCGACGAAAATGCGGTAGTGAAATATACGGCACTGACCCGCTTCTTCCGTGCGTTCTTCTATTTCGAGAAAGTCAAACGCTTTGGCGATGTGCCCTGGTACGACGTGGAACTGGGTTCTGCCGACGAGGCACTGTACAAGCCGCGTGACTCGCGCGAGCTGGTGATGACCAAGATGATAGAGGATATTGACTATGCCATCGATAATCTTCCTACACGCGAGGAAGAATCGAGCAGTCCGTTCCGTGTGAACCGCTGGGCGGCACTGGCGCTGAAGGCACAGTTCTGTCTGTACGAAGGTACGTACCGCAAGTATCACAACCTGAAGCTGGAAGGCAACGATTATACGTATTACCTGGATCTGGCTGCCAAAGCTGCCGGTGAGATTATCAATGATGGTCCGTACAAGCTGTATTCTACCGGACATCCGGAATCGGACTACCTGAATCTCTTCGCTGCCGAGGATGCGAATCCGGATGAATATATCCTGGCTATCAAGTTCGACTACAGTCTGGCTATCCATCACAATGCCAACGGACATACGCTGGTTCCCACTCAGGGACGTCCGGGACTGACACGCAAGATGGTGAATATGTATCTGATGAAGGACGGAAGCCGCTTTACCGACCAGCCGGGATGGCAGGAAATGAGCTTCCTGGAGGAAACAAAGGACCGCGACCCGCGTCTGGCTCAGAGCATCCGTACACCGGGATATACCCGTATCGGGGAAACAACGGTGCTTCCTCCCGACCTTTCGGTTACTGTGACTGGCTACCAGCCGATCAAGTTCGTGCAGGAACCGACTGCTTCGGGCGGACAGGTAGACCGCAACGACCGCAATACGAACGACTTGCCTGTGTACCGCTATGCTGAAGTGCTGCTGAACTATGCCGAGGCGAAGGCGGAACTGGGTACGCTGACTCAGGAGGATCTGGATATCTCTGTGAATCTGCTGCGTGACCGTGTAGGTATGAACGACGCGCACCTGAACATGGCTGCTGCCAATGCCAATCCGGACCGTTATCTGTCGGCCAAGGAAACGGGTTATCCCAACGTTTCGGGAAGCAACAAGGGTGTGATTCTGGAAATCCGCCGCGAACGTGCCGTCGAATTGAATCAGGAAGGTTTCCGCTTCGACGACCTGGTGCGCTGGAAAGCCGGAGCCTGCATCGATCAGGATATCTACGGTATGTATTTCGCCGGTGCGGGTGAATACGACCTGAGCGGCGACGGTAATCCGGATGTAATCTTATATAATAAAGGTACTGCGAAACCGGAAGCCGGCAGCGGGGTGCTGGTGTACGAAATCGGCAAGGATATTCTGCTGACAGGAAGCAACAGCGGGTATGTGTACTCTCACAAGAATATCGTGCGCAACGGTTTCAATGAGGAGCGTGACTATCTGTACCCGATTCCTATCAACGAACGTTCGCTGAACCCGAATCTGACACAGAATCCAGGATGGAGCGACGGACTGGGTTTCTAAACTTCAGCTTCTGTTCTGAAACAAAACAGCTAATCTCTCTTGAAACATCAGCTGGTTTTCTGGAGGTGAAATAATATAATGTATCTCTCGAAATATCAGCTGGTTTTTCGGGAATGGAATAAATAATCGATCTCTCGAAATATCAGCTGGTTTTTCGGGAATGGAATAAATAATCTATCTCTCGAAACGCCAGCAGGTTTTTCGGAAAAATGAAATAAATAATCTATCTCTTGAAACATCAGCTGGTTTTTCGGAGAAAAGAAATAAATAATCTATCTCTTGAAACATCAGCTGGTTTTTCGAAGAATGAAATAAATAATGTATCTCTCGAAACATCAGCAGGTTTTTCGGGGGTGAAACAGGGATTTTCTGGAAAGATCCTTCAACTTCAAAACAAACAAATTAACTCTGTAAAAAATATGAAACTGATCAATTATATCATGGCTTCGGTGCTGTTTCTCTCGGCAACGCTTCTGGGCAGTTGCAGCGAAGAGGAGAATACGCTTTCGAAAGCTGTACTGGCAAGTGCCAGTGCCCTGGACTTTGAGGCTGAAGGGGCACAGCCGAAAACGATTACCGTGTATGCGGATGCCGACTGGGTGATGGAGGACTTGCCCGAATGGATTACGGTGACTCCTGCCACAGGAAACGGTACGACGGATGTGACGGTATCGGTAACTGACAACATGCGCGACGGGGCGGAGGATAATCCGCGCAAGGCGACAATCGTGTTCAAGGGTTGTACGCTGGCAAGCCGTGCGGAGGTAGTGGTTTCGCAGGATGGCGACAAGTACCGCGACTGTCAGGAGTATACAGTCGACGAGCTGCCGGCACTGGAAGATGAAACGGTGGTTTCGGTTCCGGAAGCACTGGTTACGGCGGTGACGACTTCGGGCTGCATCGTAACCGACGCACAGTACGATGTAAACATGTTCCTGCAAACTGCAACTGCCGTGAACGTAGGCGACAAGGTAGCGGTGAAAGGTTCGAAAGGAACGGATGCACACGCCTTGCCTTACGTGGTATGCGACGAGGTACGTGTGGTATCGGAAGGTAATAATATCGATTATCCGGAAGCTCACGACGTGACTGCCGAAGTGGACAGCTACACATCGGATAGCCGTGAATGGATTTCGGCAAGTGGTGTGCTGAGCGGTAACAATGTGACGATAGACGGTGCGGTGAACTCGGTGTCTATCATCGACGCGCCCGAAAGCTTGAATCTGGCTGCCCTGAACGGTCACAAGGTGACGGTGTACGGCTACTTCGACGGAGTGGCTGCTCCTGCACTGCGCATACAGGCTGCACGCATCGAAGACAAGGGTGTGGTAGAGGTGATCTATTTCTCGGAAGACTTTGAGTGGCTGTTGCCCTGGGCAGAGAACAGCGGTGCCGGACAGACAGTGGAAAACGACGGATCGGGTACTGCTCCGCAGATTTACAGTGCGAAGAACGACGAGGGACAGACGGCTGCCGAAGCGTTGCTGGCTCACGGATACGGACTGGAAGAAAGTCGCGGTGCTTCTATCTACCTGCAGAAATGTTACCTGAAGTTCGGTAAGACAGACTATCAGGCAGGACTGACACTGCCGGCTGTAGACGGCATACCGTCAGGCGAGAAGGTAATGCTTTCGTTCGACTGGGCGCCGATGGTGGGCGGTACGAGAAAGTTCGACCCGGTACAGCTGATCATCACTGTAACCAACGGCAGCGAGACAGTCGAACTGGATCCGATAGGACATAACTTTGTGAATGAGGTAGACAAACTGGAATGGCTGCATGCCGATGTGGTACTGGAGGGTGTTTCCATCACGAAAGATACACGCATCACCATCAAGTCGGATGCATGGGGTGAAACTGCCGCTACTTCGGGCAGCAGTGTATATCGCCGCTGGTTTATCGACAATATCAAACTGAGCCGCGCCAACTGACAGGTGCGGTAGCAGAGAGGTTCCACAGGCTGTACAGCATTTACGCAGACGGTTTCCACCGGCGGGCGTCAAGCTGTACGGCCTGTGGCTTTTTTATTTTTATCGTAACAATGCAATCCTGTAGGCGGACGGTGACGGACACTGCCCGGAACTGGCTATGTATCTTTGTGATACAGAAAAGAGATTGAAAGCTTTCAACAGGTATTCGTTTTAATCATTTAAAAAGTAAAAAGATTATGGAAAGAGCAGTGACTTATTCGGTAGTAGCAAGAAAGAAACCTAATGATCTGGAAGGTAGTGCCAAATATTATGCCCTGGCACAGGCACGCGGTGAGATGGGAATCCGTGAAATGGCGGACCGTATTCAGCAGATGTGTACGGTGACACGTGCCGATACGATGGCGGTGCTGATTTCGCTGGGTACGGTGATGCGTGACGGTCTGTGTGCCGGAGAAATTGTGCGTCTGGGCGACCTGGGTTCGTTTCAGATCGGTCTGAACGGTGAGGGTAGTGCCACGGAGGAAGAATATCACACCGGCCTGATAAAGAAGGCGCATATCAACTTCCGTCCGGGAGCCGATCTGTCGGACATTCTGACTTCGCTGAGCTACGAACGTGTGCCGGTAAAGCCTAAAAAAGAGGAGTAAGACTCCGGAAGGGAGATGCGGACAGATGTGAAATATAAAAAACAAGGAGGAATGTATGACTGGAAAGGTAAAATGGATTCTGATCAGGATAATCAAGTGTCTGTATTGCATACTGACCGGAAAGAAAGGAGGATGTGATGAGAAAGATTGACATGATTGTCATTCATTGTTCGGCAACGAGAGCGGATGTTCCGCTCTCGCCCCGTCAATTGGATGAAATGCACCGGCAGCGCGGGTTCGACGGATGCGGGTATCATTATTATGTAAGGCGCGACGGAGAAATATGTACGATGCGTCCGGTAGACCGCCCCGGAGCGCATGCCAAAGGATACAACCAGCACAGTATCGGTGTGTGCTACGAAGGAGGACTGGACGAGCAGGGACGTCCTGCTGATACACGTACGGAACTTCAGAAGCGTTCGCTCAGGGTGCTGGTGAGAGTACTTGCCATGGACTTCCAGACACGCCGGATAGTAGGACATCGCGACCTGAGTCCGGACCTGGACGGTGACGGGGTGATAGAACCGGAAGAGTGGACAAAGGTGTGTCCCTGCTTTGATGTTGGGACGGAATTATAAGAAAATTTATGTACAGTGTTACAATGATATGTTTTTATCTTAAAAAGCTATCAAAATGTAATATGTAAAATAAATATATGTATTATTAAATTTTAACACTTATATAAATCTTTGGTTTATAGTGATTTGCTGTAAGGGGCTCTTTTAAGGAGTCCCTTATTTTTTAAATATTTGTTATTGTTTGTTTTTATATGGTTTTATCCATAGATTCTCGAAGAGGGTGTGAAAATGTTCAATGTGTTAGTAAAATGTAGGTATTCTTTATAAAAATATATTATTATATGTCTATTTGATTATTTGTGGAATATGCAAGATGTTTTATATATTTTTGCTATAATTTTTTGTTTTTAATTAAATGATGTATATATTTGCTACCGGTATCAAAAAAATATAGAATATGGAAAAGCGAATTACACTTTTTTGTGCCTTTTTGTTAATAGGCATAAGTCTGGCGATAGCTCAGGCTGTACAAGTGACAGGTGTCGTGGTGTCTGCGGAGGATGACATGCCTGTCGTGGGAGCTTCTATTTTGGTTAAGGGAACTTCTAATGGTACAATTACGGATATCGACGGAAAGTTTACGCTGAAAGTTAACAAGGGGGCTAAACTTGAAATCAGCTATATCGGTATGAAATCGCAGACAGTAACTGCCAAGAATAATATGAAGGTGGTACTGGAATCGGATACAGAGGTACTGGATGAAGTCGTAGTTACAGGTATGCAGCGTATGGACAAGCGATTATTCAGTGGTGCTGCTACTCAAATTTCGGGAGATGATGTGAAACTGGATGGTCTTGCTGATATTAGCCGTGGATTGGAAGGTAAAGCGGCTGGTGTATCAGTACAGAACGTATCTGGTACTTTTGGTACAGCTCCGAAAATCCGTGTACGTGGTGCTACATCTATCTACGGTAGCTCCAAACCGTTGTGGGTAGTAGATGGTGTCATCATGGAAGATGCTGTGGAGGTAAGTGCTGATCAGTTGTCTTCTGGTGATGCTGAAACGTTGATTAGCTCTGCCATAGCCGGTTTGAATGCTGATGATATTGAAAGCTTCCAGATTTTGAAGGATGGTTCGGCTACTTCTATCTATGGTGCTCGTGCCATGGCAGGTGTGATTGTCGTTACTACCAAGAAAGGTAAGGCTGGTAGCAGTCATGTAAACTATACCGGTGAATTTACTACACGTCTGGTTCCGAGTTACAATGATTTTAATATCATGAATTCTCAGGAACAGATGGGTATTTACAAGCAGATGGAGCAGAAGGGATGGTTGAATTTTTCTGAGACAGTGCGTGCTGCCGAGAGTGGCGTGTATGGAAAAATGTATCAGTTGATGAATACATTTGATCCGAATACAGGACTTCCTTTATTGCCGAATACAGAAAATAATCGTAATGCGTATTTGCAGGCTGCTGAATTTCGTAATACAGACTGGTTTGATGCCCTTTTCTCACCGAGCTTAAGCCAGAACCATTCGGTAAGTATCAGCAGTGGTACAGAAAAATCTTCGTTCTACGCTTCATTGAGTGCCATGTATGATCCGGGATGGTATAAACGTAGCTCGGTAGAACGTTATACTGCCAATGTGAATACCTCATACAATATTTCGAAATGGTTGAGCTTTAATATGATTGCAAATGCCTCTTATCGTAATCAGGAAGCTCCGGGTACATTGGGACAGGATGTAGATGTAGTATCGGGTGAGGTTAAACGTGATTTCGATATCAACCCGTATTCGTATGCACTGAATACTTCACGTACACTTGATCCAAACGAATATTATACCAGCAATTATGCTCCGTTTAATATCTTGAATGAGTTGGAAAACAACTATATGGACCTGAACATAGTGGATGTGAAATTTCAGGGTGAATTGAAATGGAAACCTATTACTGGATTGGAATTCAGTGCGTTGGGTGCTGTGAAGTATCAGGGAACATCTCAGGAACATAAGATTAAGGATAATTCGAATCAGGCGGAAGCTTATCGTGCCGGACTGGACGACAAGACGATTATGGACAAGAACCCGTTCTTGTATACCGACCCAGATAATCCGTATGCACTGCCTATATCTATTTTGCCGGAGGGTGGTATTTACAGACGTACAGACTATAAAATGTTGAGTTACGACTTCCGTGGAACCGTTAATTATAATAAAGTATTCAACGAGGTACATCTTACTAACTGGTTTGGTGGTATGGAAATAAATTCGATAGACCGTACCAAATCAAATTTCCAGGGATGGGGTATGCAATATGCAAATGGCGAAACTCCTTATTATATTTATCAGTACTTTAAAAAAGGTATAGAAGACGGTGACCAGTATTTTAGTTTGAACAATACAAAGGTAAGAAGTGTGGCTTTCTTTGCCAATGCCAACTATTCGTATGCCGGAAAATACTCGATAAATGGAACAATCCGTTATGAAGGTACAAACCGAATGGGTAAGAGTCGTAGTGCACGTTGGCTTCCTACATGGAATATTTCAGGTGCATGGAATATGCATGAAGAGAAATTCTTCAGCTCATTGGAACCTGCCATGTCTCATTTGACACTGAAGGCATCTTATTCGTTGACAGCTGATCGCGGTCCTGCTGATGTAACTAATTCGAAAGCTATTATAAACAGTTATATTCCTTATCGTCCATTTACCAACATTCAGGAATCTGGTTTGCAATTGGTGGACCTGGAAAACAGTGAGCTGACTTACGAAAAGAAACATGAGTTGAATATCGGTCTGGACATGGGTTTCCTTGAAAACCGTATCAACTTTGCGTTTGACTGGTATACACGTAACAACTACGACTTGATTGGTGCAGTAAATACGCAGGGAGTAGGTGGTACAATATTGAAGCTTGCTAATGTAGCATCAATGAAGTCACATGGTGTGGAATTTACATTGTCTACACATAATATTAAATCGAAAGATTTTAACTGGAATACAGACTTCATATTCTCGAATGCGCAGAATGAAGTAACTGATCTGCAGCAGAATGCCAATATCATGGATCTGATTTCAGGTACAGGTTTTGCTAAACAGGGATATCCGGTAAGAGGTTTGTTTTCTATTCCGTTCAGAGGTCTGGATGAGAATGGTATTCCTATGATTGAAAATGAAAAGGGTGAGATTACTAGCACCAGTATTAATTTCCAGGAACGTGATAATACTGATTTCCTGATTTATGAAGGTCCGACAGATCCGACTATTACTGGTAGTTTAGGAAACGTATTTACTTATAAAGGATTCCGTCTGAATGTGTTTATGACTTATTCGTTTGGAAATGTAGTACGTCTGAATCCGGTATTTAGTGCACAGTATTCTGATTTGACAGCTATGACACGTGAGTTTAAAAATCGCTGGACTTTGCCGGGTGATGAAAATGTAACTGATATTCCTGCAATTATTTCTGCCAGAATGTATAACGAAAACTCTGACTACAGATATGCGTACAACGCTTATAACTACTCGGATGTACGTGTGGCAAAAGGTGACTTTATCCGTATGAAAGAAATTTCACTGGCATACGAATTCCCGAAGAAGTGGATTACCCCATTGAAATTGTCTAACCTTTCATTGAAAGTACAGGCTACAAACTTGTTCCTGATTTATGCTGATAAGAAGTTGAACGGACAAGATCCTGAATTCTTTAATGCTGGTGGTGTAGCTTCTCCGGTTCCACGTCAGTTTACATTTACACTGAGATTAGGATTATAATAAAAAATAAGTGCATTATGAAAAAGAAATATATATTATTAGCCGCTGTTTTGTGTACTTCGATGGGATTGGCTTCATGTAGTGATTTTCTAGATGAGATGCCCGATCAGCGTACGGAAGTAACTCCGGACAATGCAGATTATCTGCTGGTTGGAGCATATCCTACTAGCATGCCTTTGGAAATATTTGAAATGTATAGCGATAATACGGATGCATTTCCTAACCGTTATTCAGCGATGGACCGCTTGCAGGAGGATTTGTATAAGTGGGAAGATACATCTCAAAATGAAACAGATTCCCCAGCAGCTGTATGGGAAGGCTGTTATAAGGCTATCGCAACGGCTAACCTGGTTCTTGACATGATTGAAAGTCAGGGTAATCCGTCTTCACTGGATGCTACAAAAGGTGAAGCTTTGTTATGTCGTGCTTATAATCATTTTATTTTGGCTACAGTATTCTGTAAGAATTATTCTTCGACAGCAGCTTCAGATTTGGGTGTACCTTATATGACGAAACAGGAAACTACGGTAAGTCCCAATTATGAACGTGGTACATTGGAAGAACTGTACAAAAATATTGAGAAAGATTTACTGGAAGGTCTTCCTTTAATTAGTGACAGTAAGTATTCAGTGCCCAAATATCATTTCAACAAGAATGCAGCGAATGCATTTGCTGCACGTTTCTACTTGAACTATACTCAGCCTGACTTGTCGAACTATGATAAGGTGATAGAATATGCGACAGCTGTATTGGGAGACAACCCTTCTTTGATGCTACGTGACTGGCAAACACTGGGCGGCTTGTCACTGAACGGTGAAATACAACCTAATGAATATGTAGACGCAAATAAGTCTGCCAATCTGATGTTAATCAGTTTCCATTCTTATTGGGGATATATTAATGGTCCTTATGGAATTGGAGAAAGATATTCACACGGTCCGGTAGTATCGTACGAAACAAACCGTTCGAACGGTCCATGGGGAAACTTTACTTCCAGCCCTAATACAACTATTTATAAGGTAGGAGTATGGAGTAATTCTTCAGCGTTACCTACTAAAATTATTTCGATGAAAGTGGCTCAGTATAAAGAATATGTAGATATCGTTGCTGGAACTATCAACGGATATTGTGTCAATGCAGCTTTTACTACTGATGAACTTTTGTTGAGCCGTGCAGAAGCTTATGTTATGAAAAAAGATTATACTCATGCATTAGCAGACTTGAATAACTGGGTAGCTGCCTATACAACTCGTAAACAAGGATTGACAGAAGAGGAAATAAATTCATTCTATGGAAGCATTGAATATTATACTCCGACAAGTTATACGGTGAAGAAAGAACTGCATCCGGAATTTACTATAGAAAAAGGTACACAGGAGAATATGATTCATGCTATTTTGCATGCACGCCGTATTACAACATTACATGAAGGACTTCGCTGGCTGGATATCAAGCGTTTTGGTATTACTGTATATCGCCGTTATATGAAAGATGACGGAGGAATCGATATCACCGACCAAATGGATGCCGATGATGACCGTCGTGCTATTCAGATTCCAAGCGATGTTATCAGTGCGGGCATGAAACCTAATCCAAGAAGTAAGTAATTTATAAGGAGGAACAATTATGAAAAAATATTTTATATATGCATGCATGTTTTTACTGTCGCTAGGGTTCGCTTCTTGTAATAATGAAGATGAAATAGATACTTCGCACAGTATATTTGGTGCTGACGGAACAGAATCGGAGGAACCGAATGAATTTGACAATTGGTTACTTGAAAACTATATTTACACATATAATATTCAGGTTAAGTATAGGTTGGATGATAATGAAACCGATGTGGAATACGATCTGGTTCCTGCCGATTATGACAAGGCTTTTGCATTAGCTAAAATCGTAAAATATGTATGGATGGAGGCTTATGATGAAGTATGGGGAATAGAAACCACACGTACATATGTACCTAAATTGATTCAAATGATTGGTAACGTGGCTTATACAGAATCGGGAATGATTCTAGGACAAGCTGAACAAGGTATGAAGGTTACGTTGTTTAAGATAAATGATTTGGATCTGGGAAATCTTGATATAGCTACACTGAATGAGTATTATTTCAAAACTATGCATCATGAGTTCACTCATATTTTAAATCAGCGTAAGCCTTATGATACGAACTATGACCGTATTACAGAATCAAGTTATGTAGGATCAGACTGGTATCAGATTTATGATGAACAGGCACTGCAAATGGGATTTATTTCTCCGTATGCAATGGATCGTGGATCGGAAGACTTTGCTGAAATGCTTTCTATTTTTGTTACCAATACTCCTGATATGTGGGAAGCATATTTGGAGGCAGCAGAGCCAAATCCGAACAGTCCGTATTATAATGCAGGCGTAGACGGTAGAGCTATTTTGGAACAGAAATTCGATATCGTATATAAGTATATGAAAGATTCATGGGGAGTTGATCTTTATGAGTTGCGTGATGTCGTTCAGCGTCGACAGGGAGAAATCAATACCTTGTTCAATTAATAAAATACGAAAATTATGAAGAAATTAATTTTATATAGTTTATTGGCTTGTATGACATTTTCTATGCAGTCGTGCTTGTTTAGTGAAGACGACTTGTTCGAACAGTCATCTGCTGATAGAGAAAATACTTCAGTAGTTGAATTGAAGAGTTTGTTGACGAGTTCCACAAATGGCTGGAAACTGGTATATCGTTACGGCAGCGAAGGTATGGGAGGAGCTGCAAATTTATTTATGAAGTTTGATGCTAATAATGTGACCATTGCTTCTGATTATGCTACTTCATCGTATGCTCCAGGGCAGACCGTTACTTCTCTTTATACGGTACAATCGTATAACGGAACAGAAATCAGTTTTGATTCGTATAATGAGATTCTTCATTCCTTTTGTGAACCCAACGGATATAATGATCCTGGCTTAATGGGGGACTATGAGTTTATTGTACGCTCTTGTTCTGAAAATGAAATAAGCCTTACTGGGAAAAAGTATGGTGTGGAAATGATTATGACTAGACTGGATGATACAGTTGACTGGGCTGGATATTTAGCTGCAGCTGCACAGGTCAGTGATGACTCGGATTATACTTTATTTAATATGATGAAAGGGGATCAGAAACTGACGACTATTACACGTGATGGACATGCTTTTGTGATGTCTGAGGTTTCGGATGAAGGACTGACAACTTATACTACTTACCCTTTTATATGTACTGATACTGGTATAAGGATGATGGAACCGTTAGTTTATAACGGAATATCAATGCAGAATTTTGCATGGGATAATGCAGCTAGTACATTTACTTGTACTGACGAAGGTAGTGATATTAAACTGGTATTTGAACGTCCTGCTAATTATGAAAAATATCTGGGTACGTATACTGTTCAAAGTGGCAGTTCTTCTTTTAAATTGACACTGGAAGTAAAGAAAGACGGTAAGTCTTATCAGGCTACAAAAGTGTATAATTTAAATGGTGGTGGAACATGGACTATGACACTGGAATTCTACTATGATGCAGAACGAGATGATTTATCTGCTGATGGTCAAGTAGTAGGTTATATGGACGGTGCAGCTGTCGGTTTATATCCTGGTATAAGAGCTGGAGGTAATTTCTACGCAACATTGGAGACTGTATTTGAAGGGACAACAACGGAAGAGGATGGTAACATGGTGATTACATTCCAAAATAATCCGTATAGTCAAGAAGGAGCAAATGACTGGTTGTTCATCTATAATTCAGGTGGATATTCATTAATGACTGCATGGGAGAATCCGGTATTTATTAAAACTTCTGATTCAAAATAAGGATTGATTATGAAAAAGATATTTTCTATTATAACGTTATGTTTATGCACCTTATTGGTAGCATGTAGCGATGATGACTCTGTTACAAGTTCGTTACAGATAGTTGCGACTGATGGTATTGACTTCTCCGCTGCCAGCGGGGAAGGTACAATTACTGTAAGTGCTAATGGTACTGTAACTGCTACTTCGAATAAGGAATGGTGTACGACAAGTGTGGAAGGAAATGTGATACATGTGGTTGTAGAAACATCTTCGGAGGTGACCAGTCGTATTGCTCTGATTACTATTTCTTCTGGTACGAGTCGAATAGAAGTGCCTGTAGTGCAGGCTGGAGCTGTTACTATTTTGGACGAATATGATTTATATTATAGTTGTGGATATGAAGGTGGACAGTTTGATTATAGTTTCAAAACTAACACCTCTTATAGTATTGAAGTGCCGGAAGAGGCTGCCGGATGGCTGACCTATACTTATGATACAGAAAATAATGTATTAAAATTTAATGTAGCTGCATCGTCGGATAAGGCTCCACGAGGTGCTGAAGTGAAACTGATAGCTGGTGCAAAAGAACTTGTATTGAGTATTTCACAGATTGAGGTTCCGACTAGTATACTTGGAGGTAATTGGGATATGTCTTATATTAGTGGAGCTCATGGACAACCTATATCTGGAACTGGTCAGGTTGGAGTTTTGGAGGGTATAGGTATTGTATTGATAGATGCACTTAAAGAGAATTATTTGCCTTTGGAAATAGGGGAAGGCGGTATCTTGACAATTCCATCGGGAGTACAAGTTGGAGTTTTTAATGGTTATTCATTAAAAACTGTTGTCTCAATTAGTGGTGGATATTATTCGCTTTCTACTTCTTGTGTAGCTGTTCCAAAAGTGAAAGACGGAAAATTGATTTATCATTTTGGCTCTTGTAGCAGATATACTGGAGGAGTTGCGGTAGAATGTCCGATGATATATGCTTTTTCAGGCTCGTCTGCTGCAGGATTTTTGGAAATATATGAAGATCTGGAAATTAGCAAACCTTTAAATTAAAGGTTATATTTTTCTCTCTTAATAGTTATATGAATGAGGCTGCTCCGGGATGGAGCGGCCTCATTTTTTTTCTGTTTCCTTATTGTTTTTCCCGAACATCATGGCAGCTTCCTTGCGCAGGCTTCTCCAGCTGGGCATGAGCTTCAGCTCACGGCGCACGGGGGCATCGTAGAGCAGGAAGAGCAACAGCAGGAAGAGGCAGGCGTAAATGGTCCAGCCGTAAATCTGGCGGATGCTGACTTCCATCATCTGGGGAACGAAACTCTCGATGAAGCGGTCGAAGGCGAAAGGCTGGCTGCTGAACGACACGCGGTCGACAGCGGCTCCGTAGCGTGCCATGTTGTCGGATACGGCGTACGACAGCCAGCGGCCGTACAAGGCGCCTCCCATGACACCGCCCACTACCATGTGCAGCATGTTGAATACGCTCAGTGCCTGAAAGAAGTGGCGGAAGGTCATAATCTCTTCCAGACATACCATGAAGGTGGCGCTCAGGATGGCGTAGGCGAAACCTCGGCACAGCGTAGGCAGGAAGAGCTGCGAGATGTGAATGTCTGCCGAAAGGACGAAATAGAACGTGAGCAGGTAGCATGCCAGTGAGGCGATACCTACGGTGATGAGGCGCAGGTAGCTGAATCCGCGTACATGCATCCACCAATAGGCGAACAGGCTGCCTGCCACTACACCTGCCAGCATGGGCCAGTCGAGCTGCATGGCTACCATCTCTTCGTAGTGCATTACGCTGCCATGGAATACGCCTTCGAGTACGTGTTCGGTGGCAAGGAAGGCTTCTACCAGCGTAATGAGAATCAGAATGGGCAGCAGGTGGCGGTAGCTCCACATCTCCGGTTCGATGTACGGATGGCGGATGTGCAGCATACGTCCGATGCAGAATCCCAGGGTGATGACGATAGCGACGGCGAGTCCCTGCATTACCGGACTGTTCCACCAGTCGTAAAACTCACCGTAGTCGAAGAAGTAGGCGACTTCCAGCAGTAAGATTGCCCAGAGAACCGCTCCCAGCCAGTCGATACCGAACAGCGAGAACTTCTTGACGATGCGGAAATGGCGTGTACAGCCTTGCACGATAAGCAGATCTGTCAGCATCAATCCTGCTATGAACCAGTGCATATAGCTCCAGTGCAGGTAATATCCCAGATGGGTGGCGATGATGCTCGATACCTGCATGCTGCCCAGAATGATGATGTGCAGCAGGGGGAAGAACACGGTAAAGTCGCGCTTGGGCGTCATCCACAACTGGATGGTAGACATCGCCTCGAAGGTTCCCTGAATCTTGCAGATCCCCTCGATGAAGCAAAGCGTCCAGAGCAGCGGCAGGAAGGTCGTATACGGTGCGATGAGGTTGCACACAATCACTCCCAGCGAAGCCGCCGTGAGCAGCGTCTTGTTGGTGAAGCGGAACTTCATGCGGAAGAGCAGAGGAAAGTACACAGCCATTCCCGCCAGGTTGCAGTAAAGGCACATCTGGAGGTCTTCGCGCATCAGGGAAGTTTCGCCTACCATGTGACTCAGGTTGGCCATGTAGAGTCCGCCCGAGAGCTGGAAGGTGACGGCGATGAAGATATACAGCCACGGCTGTAGCTTACGAGGCACGAAGTTGCGGAACATCGGCATCGTAAACGGTCCGTTCAGTACAGGTGCTCCCATATCAGTATTTCACTTTACATTCTACATTGAATCCGGCACGCAGCAGCTTCAGCTTGTCGGCACTGTTTTCTTTCAGGCTGATACGTACGGGTACACGCTGCTCCACCTTTACGAAGTTGCCCGTAGCATTGTCTTGCGGGATGAGGGAGAAAGCCGCTCCGGTAGCGTCGGAAATCGATTCTACTACTCCCGTGTAGGTCACACCCGGTATGGCATCGGCTGTAAGTGTCACTTTGTAGCCCTCCTTGATGTTGGGAAGCTGAGTTTCACGGTAGTTGGCGATTACCCAGAGGTCGCTTCCGTCGACGATATCTACCATCGTCTGTCCCGGCTGCACCAGTTGTCCCTCGTGAATATCCTTCTTGCCCGTCACGCCGTCGCAGGTAGCTACGATGACCGTATAGCTGAGGTTGAGTTGTGCCAGTTCGACGGCAGCCTGTGCCAGACGGACAGCCGCTTCGTTCTGTCCCAGACGGTGAGTCTGTTCACTTTTCACCAGCGAGGTAGAATGTTTGGCACGGAGCACCTGTTCGTAGCGTGCCTGACTGGCTTCGTAGGCTGTCTTTACATTGTCGTACTGCTGACGGGTGACCGCTTTTTGCTGCAACAGTTTCTGGTAACGCTCGTAGTCGCGTTTGGCATTTTCCATCTGTACGCGTGCCTCTTCGATGCCGGCATCACTCACCCGCAGGTTATTCTGTGTGGTAGCGATACCCATGCTGGTAGCCTGCTGTCCCGACAGTGCGTTGGCAAGGTCGGCTTCTGCCTGAGCCAGACGCAGCTTGAATTCGGCATCCTCGATGATGACCAGCGTATCACCCTTGTGTACAGGCTGATACTCTTCGAAACAAATCTGCTTGATGAAACCCTGTACACGGGTATTCACCGGAGTGATATGCTGTTTCACCTGAGCATTGTCGGTATATTCCACGCCCGGATGAACGAAGCGTGAGCATACGTAGATAAGTGCCACTGCCAGCAGGCAGATGATAACGGTATTGTAAATGAGTTTTTGAACTTTTCTTGTAGCCATAATGGTAGGTTTGTTATAAAGTGTGGGTAATGTATTTCATCTTATAATAATTGAAAATCACGTTGATACGCGCATTTACCAGTCCCATGTCGGCACTGAGCTTCATGTTGCTGGCATCCAGCATATCCGTCAGCAGAGCCAGATCGTTCTGGTAGCGGTTGCTCGTCACGCTGTAATTCTCGTCGGCAAGCTCCACGCTCTTCTGCTGTGTGCGCAGGTCGGTAAACGACGTGAGGAAATTCACATAACTCTCCTGTACCGCATGATTGGTCTGCTCCTGAGCCAGCTCGTAGGTTTCCTGCGCCTTCCGTACGTTGAGGCGGGCCGCCTTCAGCTTCCGGTTGTTCTTGAAGAGTGAAGAGATGTTGTACTTCACGCCCACACCCACAAACCAGTAGTTGAAATTATTGTCGAGCACCGGAACCTCGATGGTAATCGGTCCGTCCAGGTGTTCGGCTGCCATGAGCGAGATTTTCGGCAACCGTTCCGAACGCTCCAGCTTCTCCCGCTGACGGTTGATTTTGATGCCCGTTTCAGCCTGCTGCAAGTTGAGGTTGTTCTGTGCCGCCAGCTCCTGCCAGCTAGCCTCGCTCAGCGTCTGAATCTGACTGTCGTTCAGCGTAGTGTCCGGCTGTACCACCGTTCCTTCGGGCAAGTGCAGGGTAGTGACCAACTGATGGTTGGCTATCTTGCAGGCATCCTCCACCTTGGCAAGTTGCAGGCGGAGTGTTTCCCGTTGCAGCTCATAGCGTGTGATATCATTTTGCAGTGCCGTACCCTGTTCCAGCCGTGCCTGCATGTTGGCGATTATCTGGTCGGTCAGTTCCAGATTCTTGTGCAGCACCTCAATCTGGTTGTTCAGCTTATACAGGTTGAGGTAATGTCCTACGAGCAGGAAGCGGATATCCTGACGATTCTTCTGCCAGTCCATCTCCGCCAGTTGCTTCTCCAGCTCCGCCAGTTCGATACCGCTGCTGATGGCTCCTCCGGCGTAGACCGCCAGCTGTGCTTCGAGGGCGAAATTGTTTCCCCAGTGCGGCATCTCTATCTTGGTAGCGTTGCTGAAATCACGGTCCCACAGCTTTCCGTTTCCCCAGTAGCTGCCCGAAAGCGACGCGCTGATGTTGGGCAACCGCTGTGCCTTGGCAGCTTTCAGGTTCTCGTCGGCAACTTCCTTTCCGGTGCGGAACGTCTGGATACTCTTACTGTTCTCGTCGGCAAGACGAAACATTTCTTCGATGCCCATCGTACGCGACTGGGCACACAGATACTGGCTGCATAGCACTGCACCACACAGCACTATGAGCCTGCTTTTTTTGCTCATACAAATAAAATGTTTATTGGATTTTTACTGAATTGATACAAACAACGGGATAAAGCGCAGGAGGGGTAGAATCAAATCAATGCAGCTGCTCCCCACGCATGGAAATCGTGGATTTTATTGATGTAGCGAACTGTATTGACAAGAATGATAGCTTTCATATTGTTGTGTCCCTTGTTGTTGAATTTTGCCGGCAAAGGTAGAAAAACCACCGATAACTTGTAACCTTATATACCTCGATTTTTAAGAGCCTTTAACTCTTATGTAAGGTTTGTTTACAAGATACTCTCCTTGTATTCGGTAGGCGACATGCCGGTGGTACGCTTGAAGATACGGTTGAAGTGAGCCGTCGATTCGAATCCGCATTCCAGGCTGATTTGCGAGATATTCATCCGTTCGGCAGCAATGAGTTTGCAGGCATAGCCGATACGCATGTCGAGGATGTACTGCTTGAATGTCTTGCCGGTTTCCTGCTTGAAGTACCGGCAGAAAGCCGCCTCATTCATAGCCGTGTACGAGGCTATCTCGCTCAGGCTGACAGGCTGTGTATAACGCTTGTTCAGGTAAGCGATGATTTTCTCTATCTTCTTGTCGCCGAGCACCGACGGGTCGGGGATATAGTTGGGAGAGGCTGCAAACTGCTTGCGGGGGAAAGCCGAGAGAGCTTGCAGCAGTGTAAGAATTTGGATAATCTGCTCCACTCCGTGCGATACGGGAATACGCTTCAGGCAGTCGGTTATCTCGCTTTTTCCGGCAAGCGGGAAGCGGATACCGCGGTGTGCCTTCTCCAGCAGCGAACGGATGGAGGCAAACTGTGTGTAGTGCGAGAACGAATACTGCATGAAATCTTTTTCCAGCTGAACATTTACTCCGCAGACGTGATACGTTTCGTTTTCCTGAGCTTCGGGACAGTTTTGCATGCAGTGAGGAAGTCCCGACCCGAAGAAAATCAGGTCGCCCGCCCGGTAGTCGATGATACTGTCGCCCACCAGACACCTGCCGTAGCCCTGCTCCACGTACATCAGTTCGTATTCGCTGTGGAAATGCCACGGATAGGTAAATCCGCGATAGTCGTAGAAACGTGCCCGTATCGGGTTCGAGCTGGAGATGGCAATGCGTTCGTTCAGTATCTTTCTCATGGCAGTCTGTAAAGGATTCTCTGCAAAAATACGCAAAACTCTTGCAAAAATACGCATAACTAAGTCTGTAAATTCACGCTATTTTTGCAACAGACAATCGAAAAAACAAATCAGATCATGAACGAACAGTTTAGCATAGCCGGAAAGGTAGCCGTAGTAACAGGCGGGTCTGGCGTATTGGGCAGCAACATAGCCGAAGGTTTCCTGCGTGCAGGAGCCAAAGTCATTATCATCGGAGCACATCAGGACCGTGTGGATGCGGCACTCGAACGCCTTCGTACGGTGAGCAGTGAGGTAGCGGGTACGGTATGTAATGTGCTTGATATCAAAAGTCTGCAAGCTGTGAAAGAGCAGGTACTTTCGCAGTGGGGACGCATCGACATCCTGGTAAACGCAGCCGGAGGAAACATTCCCGGAGGTACACTCACTGTCGACCAGAACATTTTTGATATGAAGGTGGAAGATCTCGACAAGGTGGTCGACCTGAACCTGAACGGTACGGTATACCCTTGTCTGGTATTCGGTGAAATCATGGCACGCCAGCAGTACGGAGCCATCGTCAACGTATCATCGATGGCAGCCTACGAGTCGATTACCCGTGTGCCGGGCTATTCGATGGCGAAGAGTGCGGTAGAGAACTTCACCCGCTGGATGGCGCAGGAAATGGCTATCAAGTTCAGCGAAAAGATCCGTGTAAACGCCATTGCACCGGGGTTCTTCATCGGCAACCAGAATCGTGCTATCCTGATCAATCCCGACGGCTCGCTGACCGAACGTAGCCAGAAGGTGATTGCCAAGACTCCGATGAAGCGCTTCGGCGATATCTCCGAACTGAACGGAGCAGTGCAGTTCCTCTGCAGTGATGCAGCAAGCTTCATTACCGGAGCCGTACTGGCAGTTGACGGTGGATTCAGTGCTTTCAGCGGTGTATAAGATAAGGAGATAGAAAATAAGAGGTCAGAAACACTCGTTGCGGCATTGATGCTTCGGGCTGGTTAAAATTATTGTAACCGAAAGTAAAAGCTAAAAACTCGTTGCAGCATTGATGTTTCGGGCGAGTATAAAATAAAAAGATAATAAGAGCGTTCATGCCGGAGCAGTTCGTGTCCGCCCCTTGCGAAGGCGGGCAGTGCAGGCTACTCCGGCAGCAACGATAAACATACAGAGCATTATGATGGAAAAAACATGGAGATGGTTTGGAAAGAAAGATAAAATCACACTTTCCATGCTCCGACAGATAGGAGTGGAGGGTATCGTAACCGCCCTTCACGATGTGCCGAACGGAGAAATCTGGACGGTGGAAGCGATAAACGACCTGAAGCAGTACATCGAATCGTACGGCATGCGCTGGTCGGTAGTAGAAAGTCTTCCGGTATGCGAGGCTATCAAATACGCAGGACCGGAGCGCGACCAGTTGATAGAAAACTATAAGGTGAGCCTTGCCAATCTGGGCAAGTGCGGTGTAAAGACCGTGTGCTACAACTTCATGCCGGTAATAGACTGGGTACGCACCGATTTGCAGCATCCTTGGCCCGACGGCAGCAGCTCGCTGTACTACGACCGTGTGCGCTTTGCTTACTTCGATACACGCATCCTGCAACGTGAGGGAGCTGAGAAAGACTATACGGAAGAAGAACTGCGCAAGGTGGCAGAGCTGGACAAGGTAATTACCGAAGCAGAAAAGGACGAACTGGTAGATGCCATCATCGTGAAGACACAGGGCTTCGTGAACGGCAATATCCGTGAGGGCGACAAGAATCCGGTAGCTATCTTCAAGCGTCTGCTTTCGCTCTACGACGGCATCGACCGCGATACACTGCGCGAAAACATGCGCTATTTCCTTTCCGCCATTATGCCGGTGTGCGAGGAGTACGGCGTAAACATGTGTGTGCATCCAGACGATCCTCCTTTCCAGATTCTGGGACTGCCGCGTATCGTGACCAACGAAGAAGATATCGACTGGTTCCTCCGTGCGGTAGACAATCCGCATAACGGTCTGACCTTCTGTGCGGGTTCGCTCAGCGCAGGCGAGCATAACGATACGCGCGAGCTGGCAAAGAAGTTTGCCAAGCGTACTCACTTCGTACACCTGCGCAGCACGGCTGCCATGCCGGGAGGCAACTTCATCGAGAGTTCGCACCTGTCGGGACGTGGTCACCTCATCGACCTGATCCGTATCTTCGAGCAGGAAAATCCGGGACTCCCCATGCGTGTGGACCACGGCCGCATGATGCTGGGTGACGAAGACAAGGGCTACAACGCTGGTTACTCGTTCCACGGACGTATGTTTGCCCTGGCTCAGGTAGAAGGTATGATGGCGGTGGTGGAAGATGAGCTGAAACGTGGCGTCACACTCTGAAACCGTCTGCAAAAGATGATGATCTTTCGCTGAAATCTGTACAAAAAAGAATAATTCCTGCCCATGTTTTTCCTAAAATGTGCTGATGTTTTTTAGGGGAAAGGTGGGCAGGAATATAGAGTATAAAAAAGGATTGCGTGAAGACGAAATCCTTATCTGAAAGTGAGAATTTGCCGGAGAACGGATATTATCCCGCCTGGCAAAACCCAAAGTAGCCGGATTCTTTGTTTTCCACAGAGAGTCCGGCTACTTTTTATTTGTTAGGAGGAAGGAGCGGTCGAACGGTTTGCAGAGTTCCTGTGAAAAATGATGCTTTTATGTGAGTTCGATATAAAATCAAAAAATAGCAAGTTGTCCGTTATTGACAAAATTTACGTCAATGGTGGGTTTCTTTTCAAAAAAGCAGTATGTTGCGATAGCCGACAATGAATTTGCAATAAAGTTATTAAAAGAACGATGTCTGGAATGTTCAATCTGCGTAATGTTCTTTAGTTCATCGTTGAGCGTTTCAATCAAAGCTCTTTTTCTGAGCAGAATCTTGTCGGCTATACTCATCAGGGAATTCTTCATATTGTTTTTGATCTTGATGACAAGCTGTATGCCGTTAAGGAAAAGATTCTCGAACAGTTCCTGCCCGATATATCCCTTGTCGGCACATAATTTTCCCTTTATGTTTTTCAGGAGCTTGCCTTGTTTCAACGGCTCGCTGTTATCCATATTTCCGGGAGTGAATATGAAATTCAGGATTTCGCCCTTTTCGTTGATTATCAGGTGCAATTTGAATCCGAAGAACCATCCCGTTGAACTTCTCCCACGCTCGGTAAGCCCCTCAAATGACTTGTGATTCAATATACGTTGGTTGCGGCAGACACGCAGGACTGTAGAATCGACAAAACTGATGCTGGTACATATCCCCAACAGGATTTTCTTAATGAAAATGCTCAGAGGAAGCAGTACTTCCTTCTCCAGTTCTACAAAACGGTTATAGGACACCAGGCGCGTAAACAGGTGTTTCAGGTGTTTGCATACATATTCCTTGTAATAATGCTTGAGGCAGCGGAAACCGCCGGAGTGGAACAAAATGAGAATAATCATAATCTCTGCATCGCTCATACGGTTGGGCTTGTTACGATGTCTGGCTTTCTTATCTTCAATCATATATTTTTCCTGTCGCAACGCAAATTCCTTGCAAAAATCATTGGCATACAATAAATTTCTGTAATTTCAGACTCTGAGAACATAGCGGTAATTGTTTAAATGTTATAATTGGTCACTATAAATTTAAGACTTTTATTGCTATGTCGCTAATTTTCAATAAAATATTTATTCGCTTATATCGAAATCGCGTTAAATTATAATGTTATGAAAAGAATTATTTTTAGTGTTTTTATTCTTTATGCTTATGTAGGCTTTGCATCGTGTGGCGGTTTGTTACAAAAGACACCATTCAAAAAGTCTATGGAGGCGACCATGGAATCTGTGAGTGTTAATGAACAGAATCAAGTGAATGCTTTTTTACAAGAGCTATATGACAAATACGTTTTCTGGAACGATGAGGTTGGTAATTTTGAAGATGTTGTAGAACATTTTTCCCAAAAGATTCTTACTGAATTGCGTAAGGCATATGAATATGAATATGATGGTAGCGGCTACGCAGTTTGGCTTTTTCGTACTGGCGCGCAGGATGGTCCAGAAGATAAATCTAAGGTAACATCTATATTGATAGAAGGGGATGATTGGTATACTGTATTTTTCAGCGATATGGGTCTCAAAGGGAGTTGCCGTTTTCAAGCAAAATTGGTTGACGGGAAAGTTTTTGTTTCTGAATTTGAAAATGGATCTATGAAATAGTAATCGCTTTCATACTTGTCCCTCGTATTTATGGAATATATACGGTTTTGTTAGATGCTTTTGGTGGCTAAGAAAGAGTTGTATAGACAAGTAGTTCTATGATGCTGGTTTTAAAACCCATACCATAAGCAACGTGAGTGCGACATATAATCAAAAGATAGTAAGCTGCCCGTCATTGATAAAGTTTACTTCAATGGCGGGTTGCTTTTCAAAGAAACAATAGACTACGATTACTGACAATGAGTTGGCAATGAAATTGCTGGAAAAACGATTTCGTGAGTGTTCTATCCTTCAATCATGTATTTATCCTCTTGCAATGCAAATTCATTGCAAGAATCATTGACCATACAATAAATCTCTGTAATTTTAGACTTTGAAACATAGTGGTAATTGCTTAAATGTTATAATTGAGTACTATAAATTTAGTGATTTTATCGCTATGTTTCTAATTATCAGTAAAATATATTTATCGCTTTCTGAACTCACGTTACTTCTGGTTGTTCAGCAGCTCGCTAGTCTTGTGCATTCTTCTATATTACTACTGTGACGTACTTGCTTCAGCATTACTCTTCGAATTGTTTCAACAGCTCCTTGCACCTTTGTACATGCTTTTTATACTGAAACAGCGTGTTTGCAATGGCGAGAATGATGAAAACAATACCCGATACGGTGATGAGCTGAACGGCAGCGGGGTTGTCTGCACGGGCATACAGATGCATAAAGATATAGGTAAGCATCACGATCAGAGGAATAATGCTTCCGATGAGCGCCCAGTCATAGAACTTGCGATAGCCGGCAATTTTTTCCGTCACCGTCCGTACATCGTCGTTCAGCAGATCGTCCATTCCCAGTTTCCGGCTGACCCACAGGCTGATTCCCAGGTCGGCCAGTGCCCATAGCGATACCAGTATTCCGAACAGTATCGGAAAATTCGTATTCAGACAGATAATCATAACCGCAGGTATAGTCAGTATATCGAGCCACATTCTGCTTTTGATTTCCTTGCTGACAGCCAGTGCAGGCTGCTTTCTGATAGATTTGAAAAACTTTTCGTTCAGAGTATCCTGTTTTTTCAGCTCCTTCTTGAGTGTGTTGTATTCCGATTTCAGAATCTGAAGTTCTTGTTCAATATCAATTTCCATACGATTCTTTTTTTAGATGTTAGACATTTTTTTCAACAGCTCCTTGATGCGGACCAACTTGAATGAAACGTTTTTGACAGAAATACCTAGGATAGCGCCAATCTCGTCGTAACTCAGGCCTTCGAGCCACAACAGGACAACGCTTCTGTCAACCAGTCCCAATGCGTTGATTCGTGCATAAAGTTGCTTTATTTGCAGATTTTTTTCAAGATTGCTGCTAGTGTGGAGGTCGATACCTAAAGTCAGCCGTTCCTGTTCTTTCTTCTGTTTGTTGTGAAAGTTGATACAGTAGTTCAGGCTGACACGATAGATCCAGGTTTTTATGTCACTTTTTCCTTTAAAGGCATCAAAGCCCTTCCACAGTCTGACCAGAATTTCCTGGTACAGATCGTTCACCTCGTCTGTATTGTCTGAAAACATGTGGCAGACGGTGTAAATAGTCCGTTCATACATTCGGATGATTTCCGTAAATTGCTGTTCTTTCGTATCCATTTTATTTCTTGTTTCTATTTGTTAGACCGTAAACCGGCTTAAAAACTATACGCTTGCAGCAATTTTTTTTATTTTTTGAAGCAAACAGTTGTTTGATGGTGAGGAATAATACCGGGTAAAGATATGAAAAAAGTCGGTTAGAGTTCGTGGAGCATTACGATTTGTAGTCTGTGGCAGCTACTTTTGGTAGCAGCACGATAAGGGAATGGGAGGAGTGTTACTTCCTTGAATAAAAACTTCTATCTGTCAATGTAAAGAATTTTAAAAAGGCGTATCTTTGTGTATATGAAAAATGGATTTTTTTCTTTGGTTTGGAGATGTCGTAAAATAAAGTAAATGTTTTTTTATAATAAAGTAACCATCCAAAATTGGCGTATTGACTAGCATGTTTCTTTCCCATACCTTCGTG
>ERZ773130.62-NODE-62-length-126905-cov-8.422436_pt1 | contig 126905 bp, 110 predicted proteins | sample MGYA00511919_ERZ773130 | MGnify/ENA primary metagenome ERZ773130 (study PRJEB29015, sample SAMEA2737851) | human gut metagenome | biome: human gut; feature: human-associated habitat; material: faeces | place: China | collected 2012 ...
CAAGGTCTTGTTTCTGGTTTTCTTTATCGCGGATTTCAATTTCGCCTTCAGATACTGTTGCCTTGGTTGTACTTTCAGCTTCATCTTCGGCAGGCATACCAATATTAGGTGTTACTCCTTTTTCGTTATAATCTGCACCGTTATCAATATTTACGTTTACGCCGGTACTGCCTGCTTCGTATTCAGCTTCGTTCTTAATATCTTCATAGGTGAGCGTACCGGTAGAAAGTTTATTTTCTTCACTGTTATCACCAGAAATAATGCCGCCTTTAAGGTCAGTGTTATCCTCAACGTAAATATCAAAGCCTTCGTCACCGGCATAAATGCCGCTCTGGTCGGTAACGCTTGCATAGTCACTGTCGATATTGCCTTCGGTATAACCGCCGGTAATGCCTACTTTGCCGGTGCCAAGGTCATATTCCAGCCCTAAGCTGCCGGATTTAGTTTCTTCTTTGTAACTGTTGCTGTCCTGCTTGCTTTCAATGTTAAGATCTCCGCCTACGTTGCCGGTAACTTTTTCACCGGAAAGTTTACCGCTAACAATATTGGTATCCTCACCGCTGGTAAAATCAAGCTCTTTATCGGCCGTTACAGTGCTTTCGTTATAGTTTGTGCTGTTGGCGTCAATATCTTCTTCGCCTTTGATGTAACCAACATTTACGCCAAGCAGCCCGCCTGTGCCAACGGATACACCAATATTTGCGCTGCTGCTTTCGCTATCCTGCTCGGTAACGTTACTATCTTTAGAAGCCGTTACATTAAGGTCTTTGGCAGCATTTAAGGTTACGTTTTCACCTTCTACATTACTGCCTTTAATATTAATATCTTCTTCGGTCGAAGTAATCGTAACATCACCTTCGGCTTTAATATTGCTGCCCTGGTTGACAATGGTTGTGCTGTCACTTTCACTTTCGCTGTGCTGCGTGCCAAAGCCAATGTTAATATTAAGCATATTATCTTTAGCATTCCCTAATTGCTCTTTTGTATTAGCAGTATCTTTAGCTACCTTTTCGACCGCTTTATCACCAAATGCAATAGTTTTATTTTCTAAAATATCTAATTTACCTTCAAGTTTATCAATATTGTTAATACCTTTTTCAATGTCCTCTATGCCGCTGGCAAGTTCCTGTCCGGCTTTTACGCCGTACAGAGCAGAAAGCCTGTTATCTTCTACCTGGTTAGCCCTTTCAATAGGCGAAATTACAGACTGTGTAGCATCTACATAAGTGCCGCCAACAGATATAGTCAGGCCGCTTAATTTATACTCGTGTTCTTCATGGGCGTTGTAAACATTCTCGCTGCTTTCAATATTTACGTTCTTGCCGGTAATGTTAATATTCTTGCCGGCAATTACTTCGCTGCCGGTTATATTGGCGTCATCTTTAGCAGTAAGGTTTACACTGCCTTCAATGCTGCCAACGGTAGAGCCGACGTTTTCAACATTCTTATTGGCGTATTCGTCACGCTGCTTTTCGCTGCCAATAGTAATGCCAAAGCCGCCTCCGGCAAAAATGCCGCTCTTTTTAATCTTCTTAATATATTCACTTTCGCTGGTCTGCTCTTGCGTGCCTATATTAAGTTCGCCACCGGTTTTAATATTTACATCATTATCCGCTACTACCGTGCTTGCGGTAATGTTGGTATCAGCACCGCTGGTTACGTCTACGCTGCCGCCGGAAATATTGGAACCGACTACGGCATCAAGGTTGCTGTAATCGTAAACATCAGTAGATTTGCTGCTGAAAATACCGGAAGATTCTTCGTGTTTTTCATGCAGGCGTTCATGGTATTCATTTTCGGCAGTAATATTCACTTCGTTACCGGCATTAAGAGAAATTTTGCCTTCTTCGCTTGTAATGTTGCTGCCTTTAATATTGATGTTATTTTCTCCGTTAAGGCCAATATCCCCTTTACCGGTAATATTTGTGCCTACTACCGTTTCGTCAACTTTGCGGTTATGGTTGTAATAATCGCCTCCGCGGTGGCCGACTTCACTTTCTTCGCTGTAAAGGTCTTTAACGGCACTTACATTAATATCGCTGCCGGCCGTAATTTCCGTATTTTGCGCAGCAGAAGTAAGCGTACCGCTGAGGTTTACATTTCTGCCTGCGTTAAGGCTGACGTTATCCCCGCTAAGTATGCTTTGCTGGTTTTCTACGCTGTGAATTTCCGCACTGGAGCTGCCATAAGCTACTGCAACGTGTTTTTCATTGGCAACCGTGGCAATGTCTATATCCTTACCGGCGTTCAGGCTTAAATCGCCTTCCGCTGCCATAAGCCCGCCGCGGTCAGTAATCGTATCAGTTGCATCAAGGCGCAGGTCTCCACCTGCCGTAATGGTTGCTGTATTGCCTACGGTAGTCTGGTGCAGCTCTTTATACTGCGTATCTTTTTCAGTTGTAACATTAGCAATGTTATCAGCTTTAATATTTACATTATTTTCCGCTGCTATATTGCCGCTCTTATTAAGTACATCCCCTTCTGCTTCAAGGTTAATATCCGTACCGGTAATATCCCCGCCCAGGTTTTTAATATTATCGCCGTGTAAATCTACGGTGCGGTCAGCATTAATGGTGCCGATATTTTCAATATCCTGTTTGGAGTAAAGTTCTACTTCACCACCGGTAATTAAAGCTCCGCTTGCTTTTAAGTCTTCATCACGAATGGCAGCAAGGTATACTTCGGGCACAAGCACTTTCTGCCCGTTAATTTCTTCTTCTACCAGCCATACAATATCACTGGTCAAAGATGCAATTTGTTCTGCCGTTAAAGCCACGCCTATTTCAAGGCCCATTTCTTCAGCTACTGTTGCGCCTGCTTCCATCAGTGCCTGGAACTGCTCCATGTCACTGCCATAACCGTCAAGGTATTTCTTGCCGGTAAGGTTCAGCACCTGTTCAAGCACAAACTGCTGCTCGAAGTAACCGTCGCCAAGGCGTTTGGAAACTTTTTCCGGGTCTGCCTTTACGCGCTCTAAGAGGTAATCGCTCGAAAGAAATTCGTGGTAATCCGCATATTTAGGGTTGGTTTCAACCAGGTAATCTGCGGACGGGTCTTCGTTTAAGGTATAGATTTTACTGTTAATTTGCAGCTGGTCTATGGTAAGCTGTTTATCAGCATCAAACGGGTTATTTTCTGCTGCGGTTTTGCCGTCCAGCTTATCCGTAACTTCGGTGCTGACGGTTTTCTCACGGTCTTCATACTGTTTGCCGTCAGCTTCGAGGGTTTTATTAATTACACCATTTTGCCCGACGATTTTTACCGTGCCGGTGCCGCTCATGACGGACAGGCGCTCGCTGGTATCACTTTGCTCCTGGTCATAGACGTTATGGTCTTCATAGGGAATTACGGTTGTGCCGTATACATAATGGCAGCCAATATGGAATCTTTTATGTTTTTTATATTTCCAGTAATGGTTTTCACGGCCTAAATCATCATGGTGGATGGTGCCCTGGTAACCTACATTTTCAACAGTGTTGCCTGCTTCTACCGTCAGGTCTTTGCCTGCTGCTATTTTGCTGTAATGGTTAATAACGTCATTATCTGCCTTGATGTTGATATTGCCGCTGGCAATGATGTTGGCATCGTCTGTTTCTTCTTTGATAACGCCGGTATGAATGGTGCGTTCAAATTCGCGCATGGCATCATAATAGTTGTCATAAGGTAAATGTTCTATTTTATAGGATATATATTCTTTAGTAATATCCCAGTCCGTTACAAATTTATCTTTTTTATTAATTACATCATTTGCCGTAATATTGATGTCGCCCTGGCTTTCAATATTACTGGAACGGTTCAGTACCGTATCTTCGGCATTAATGGTAATATCGCCAACGGCGTTAATTACTGAGCCCTGTTTATAGGCAGTATCGTTCTGGTTCGTAAAGTTTTCAGCGTTAAACTCTGCGCTGCCGCCTACGGCGATAAGGCCGTCTTCATTCATGAAGTCGCCGCTGCTGGTTTCGGTGAGGTTGCCGGTAACAAAGATATTGCCAAGGCTCTGGTTGGTAAAGCTGCCAGTGCTAAAATCCGCATTGCCTTCAACGCCAAGATAGCCGTTATCTTCGTTAGTGAAGCTGCCTATATCCGCAGTTAAATTACCCTGCACGTCCATGGCAGAATTGGTATTTACCATGGTATCTGCTGTGATATTGGCGTCTGTACTGGTATGGAAGGTAGTTTCGTTTTTATTGGTAAACGTCCCGGCATTGATGGTGCTGGTGCCGGTGGCATAAATATTTGCGTTATCGCTGGTTAAGGTATTTGTACCATTAAGGGTAAGGTTTTCGGTATTGATAAGTGCTTTATTTTCATTGGTCAAATCGGCAGCGGTAAGCTCCATGTTGTTTACACTTATAATGCTGGAGGCGTTATTAATAAACTCCGTGCCTGCGGCAATAGTCATATCGCCCGCAGCGGAAATTAAACTTTCTTCTTCATTATTAATGCTGCCGGAAGTTATATTTACATCTTCGCCGGCTTTAATGGTAGCTTTATTCTGGTGGAGCTGCCCTTCGACATCTGCCGTAAGGTCTTTAGCTGCTTCAATATAGCCTTCTTCGGTATTTTCGATATTACCGGCTTCTATTACTGCGTTTTGTGTAGCAGCTATTTTACCGGTATTGCTTAAAAGCCCGTCCGCGCTGATGTAAAGTTCGTTGGCATATACTTCGCTTGCGTTATTGGTAATGTTGTTACCTACAAGGCTTAATTTATTGGGGTTCTGGCCGTTTAAGCCGTCACCGGCAATGTAAATATCATTTTTATTGTCAGCAAAGCGCATATTGCCGTCAGCCCAGTTTGTAACTGCGCCGCTGGCAAGGGTTACATTATCTGTGTTAATAAATCCAAGGCCGTTAACGCTGATGCCGTTGGCATTGGCAATAACCACGCTTGCTTTGTGTCCGGCTACTTCGAGGTAGCCGTTAAGCACGCTTGCACGGGAGCTGGTAACTTCGTTTAAAATTACCCGCGCGCCGTTACCGGCAAGGAACATATTGCGGTCAATATAACCGCCGAGCTGCGTTTTTGTATATTCTGTGGCGTTATTTAAAATAAGGCCGCTGGATTTAATGTTAAAATCGCTGTACAGGTTGCGGGAAACACCGTTATCGTTGACCTGGGCAATCTGCACAAGGTCTACGCCGTTAGCGGCATGGTCGATAATTGGTTTATATATCCCGTCAGCATTTGGGTCTGCTACAAGTGCCAGTTCTTCATCAGGCACTTTTTCCGCTGCTTCCGTGCCTGCTACTCCGGAAGTTCCTGAAATATCCGGGGTGGTAATTTCTTCAGCTTCGCGCGGAGGCTCTGGTTCGGGCGGTTCCGGAGGAACATCCGGGTCGGTTTCATTAATTGTAACAGTACCATTCGGCGCCTGAAGGTTTTCATCATAGGTATTTACTTTTTCACCGGCAACAATAACATTGCCTTTTTCAGAGTATAACGAGCCATGGGCGGTTACAATGCCGCCTGCTTCAATATCCAAGTTATTTACGGCATCTAAAGAGCCGGAAAGTTCTGCCGCGCCGTCAATGGTTGCCGTAAGGTTGTTGGATGCGCTGAGCACCGCTCCCTGATTATTAACCATGCTGCCTGCTTCGATTTTAAGGTTAGCATCATCGCGCGCAAAGCTGCCGCTGCCTTCAGCTGCTTCATATTCTTCACCGGAAATAATTTGCCGCTGTTGGTTAATTTGCCGCCTGCGGTAATATTTACATTACCGCGCGCAGTGATGTTAGTATTATTTTCAATATCTGCTCCATAGGTATCTATGGAAATGCTGCCGCCGGAGCTGATGACATTATCTACATTTTCTGTTACTCCATCAGTAGTTTCGGCAGTAGTTGTTTTATTAAAGGTAATTTTGCCGTTGTTGCTGATGCTTAAGCTGTCCTGCGCAGCAATATTGCCGGAAACATTTACGCCAAGCCCGGAATTTGTGCCGACCAGCATAATCTTATCGGCATACATACCGCCTAAAGCACCAACGTCAAGAGTGACGCCGCTGCCTGCACTGCCAAACTGTGCTGCACCGGTATTTTGGTTATAGTCTATCTGGTTTTTACCGGCAATGACGTTTATTTCGTCCTGCGCCCAGAGTTCGGCATTTATTTTAGCAGCATTGGCATAAATATCTAATTTGCTTACGGGCTGATACTGGTACTGGCCCGTTACTTCGTCAATCGGGTAACTGCTGCCAGCACCGTTTATTTCTACGGTGCCGCCTGTTACGTTAAAACCTGTAAGGGTATTGTTATTAATAATAGGAGTGCCTGTTGTAAGGGTTGCGCGGTTGGTATTAATAAAGCCAAAGCCGTTACCCACTATGCCGTTAGGGTTGGCAATGATGAGGTCAGCTTTAGTGCCTGCAATTTCCATCATACCGGCCAGCTGAGAAATGTTTCCGCCCGTTACTTCGTTGAGGATTATTTTTGCAGGAGTGCCGTTAAGTTTGTTATTGGCAGCAATCTGCCCGGCCAGGACAGAATTATAGCTGCCGTTTGCCACCTTGTTAAATACCAGGCCTTCCTTACCAACGTTGAAATCCGTAAATTTGTTATGGGAAAGGCCGTTCGCATTTGGTTTTACAATGTCTACCACGGGCACATTATTCCTGTTGTTTACGCTTGCGCCATTATTAGGCGTAACGGCAGCGGCACAGCAGGGTAGTACGCTCTGCGCCTGCAAAGCTACGATAATAGTTAATGCGATTAATTTTTTCTTCCTGCTGTTATATTTCCCCATGATTGTGCACTTCCTTTTTATACACTAAACGCTTACTTAATTAAATATTCGTCCTGCTGCTCTTGGCACAATACTTTTTTAATGGTATCGTTGTAGTATTCTTTATACCATTGATATTTATATAATACTTTTTTTATCTCTGTTATTTTATACTCACAATCTGTATTTATTAAAGAACTATTACAACAATTTAAATTTCTTTCTACTAATCTTTTAACTTTCAGTAATAAGTCATAATATTCATATTCATTAGCATAAAACTCACTACTTTGCGATAGATAATCTAAAAATATTTTATTATCATTAAAATCTATTTTTATTAAACTATTAACATACTCTCTTTCTTCTTCGCTTGTATTATTAGATTTTAATGTATTTATGCGGTCTAAAACAATCTTATCTATTATTATTCTTGGATAACAAGCTTCTTTTGATTCTAATTCATACGCTCTATTCATAGCTGGTCCAAAACAAATATTACCATTATGATACAACGGACCAATAGTTACCACACCTCGTACTAAAAAGTTATAACCTAAAATATCTAATGATTGCCAAACCAAATGCATTAATAAAGAAAACAGAGGTCCCTTATAATCTTTTGTTGGAATAGATATTACAAAACTATCAGAAAAAAACATTATTTCAACACCATCTTGGGCTTCATTCATATAAGTTGTGCCATAATTATCTTTTTGTAATTGCTCGTTTAACTTAATAACTGTAGAAATATCGTTAAATACATCGGGTTTAGTTATTGAAGCATAAACAGCATTTTTAAAGCCTAATAAATCAATAAAAGCTACTATTCTATCCTCATACATCTTCATCTACTCCTTAAATTTCCGCAGTAATCATAAAGCCATACGTCCTGCTATCACAGGTAAATCCGTCAGGTTTCTTTATCGGCCAGCCAACAAAAGCGTCATAACTAAAGTTCTTATACTGCCCGCGCACGCCGATGGCGCCGCCTACAAGTTCCGTACCTAAAAGGTATTCCGTACTCGGTCCATGTACCTTGCCATAATCAATGGCAAAATATATCTGGTGCGGCAGATTTTCTATCGGAAAACGCAGCTCATTACGCACTATAATGCCATCTTCGGCCGATAAGGTCTGCTCACCGTCAAAACCGCGCACGCTGTACCAGCCGCCTATACTGAAAAATTCGCTGCCATAAATGCGTTGGTCACTCTTTTGCGCGCGGATGCTGACCTTGTACTGCGCGTCATAATTTTCACCAAACGGTACCGGCGTAATAAAGTTAAGTGTGCCCAGGTACATATTGTACTGCGTTGTTGCTTCTCCCGGCATACCGTCTGTCGGTTCGGCGTCGGCAAACCACGGCAGGCCTTTTTGCCATTTTAAACTTGTGTCTAATACGCTCGGCCCTAAATACTGCCTGTGGTTAAAGCCCAGCTGCATGGCAGTTGTTTTTTGCCTCTGTACGCCTATTTCCGTACCATCTATATAACTGTGGCGAGTCTTATGTACAAGCCCCAGTTCAAAGTCTGTTTTATATGTCTGCCCGCGGCTTAACAGATGCGTCCATGTAAGTGAGGTCTGAGTGTATTCGCCTTCGGATTTAAAAGGATTTACCGCATACTCTACCGTTTGCTTATATTCCTGTCTGCTATGGCTGAAAGTAAAGCGTTCTTTACTTACCGGCACGGAATAATATATGCTGTTGGCACGGGTGCCTTTGGTTTCTCCAGACTGTGTGGCGTCTTCGTTCCAGTTAATATAGAAGATATCGTTAACTGAAAGCGGATTGGATAGCTGAAGCCCTCCAGACATCTGCGCTTTGCCGGTATCTTCCGTACCACTATTATCTACTGATAAAAACAGTTTGTATGGTTATCTCTTTTTACATCTATTACCAGGTCGCTTTGTCCTTCCTGCGGTCCCGGCTCAATTTTTATATCGGCGTTCTGCCCGGGTACAGAATTAAAATTGTCTACCGTTTGTTCTATATCACGGATATTTAAAAGGCTGCCGCGTTTCATGGCAACTGCGTTATGCCATGTTCCCCAGGTTTCTTCACGGAAACGGATGTCTGAAATTGTGCCTGGCAGTAATGTAAAGAAGAAATTACCGGTGGACAAATCCTGTTCTTCTACATATACACGGGTTGTTACATAGCCGCGGTTCATGATTTCACCGTTAATAGCCTGCATCAGCATGTTAATGCCTTTTACCCCGATTTTCTGTCCGTTGTAATTGGCAAGGTATTTATTTATCCAATCGAATTTACCAACATATTTATCTGCCTTCAGGTAAAAGTTACTTATCTCAAAAGCTTTTTCTTCTTCCGGCAAAGAAAAAACTTCCAAACGCGCACCCTGCTGCTGCGTTTTAGCCATAGACTGACTAACACGCTGCTGCATCTCCTGTTCAGCACGTTTGGAAGCAAAATCCTGCTGTTGTTGTTGTAATACCTGCTGCTGCCGCTGCATTATATCATCCTGCGGCGCTGCATACGTATAATTGGCAAAACTTAATAAACTTAAGCCACTTAAAACAGCTAAAACTGTCCCTATTTCCCACGGTTTATACATACATATCCTCCTCTTTTTAGGATACATATTTATTAATATTTTTCTGTTAACTTTAGTATACGCCTATTTGTCAGATTTGTAAAATCCTATAAAAATAATTTTACTTTGGTTCAAGCTGCTGCATTCCGCTCTCCGCGGTGTAACAACAAAAACAGCTTTACTAAACAATCTCGCCTATCAATTGTCAAGTTGTTCAGCGTATTTATGCCTATTTATCTACCGCAGGCATAATAATAACCCCCTTCGCTTTAACAGCGGAGGGGGTTTTACTTGTATAAGCGGATTCTTTATTCGTACTTGTTTACTGCGGTTTATTTTAATTTACTGTATTCTTCGTCGGTAACGGGTTCCAGCCATTCGTTGCTGCTGCCTTCAGCCGGTACTTCAATGGCAATGTGTGCAAACCAGCTGTCCGGTGCGGCGCCGTGCCAGTGTTTAACTTCGGGCGCAATGTTTACAACGTCGCCGGGTTTAAGTTCCTGCGCGGGTTTGCCCCATTCCTGGTAGTAGCCGCGGCCTGCGGTTACCAGCAAAATCTGCCCGCCTTTGTGATGAATATGCCAGTTGTTGCGGCAGCCGGGTTCAAAGGTTACGTTGGCTGTGCCCACACGTTCTTTGGTCAGCGGGTTTAAATAGCTCTGGCCGATAAAATACTGCTGGTAAGCCACGTTCTTTTCGCCGAGCCCAAAAATGTTTTCTTTTGCAAATTCTTCAGGTATTGTTTGTTCCTGTGCCATAACGGCATTACCTCCCATAATCATAAATGCGCATAATGCTAATAAAAGTTTTTTAGTTTTCATATGCTTTGCTCCTCTTTCGTAAATTTCCGCCTCCGGGCGGATTTTTTTGTTTGCGGAACGGGGAAACTTTTTTATTCTGCCGGTACAACGGCGTTAATGGCGCTGATGGCGTTGAGCGTGCGCGGATAGCCGATGTAGGGCAGCGCCACGGTAACGGCGTCAATTAAATCCTGACGGGTGTTGCCAACGCCAAGGTTGCCGTTAACATGTGCTTTGGCCTGCGGGTCGCAGCAGCCGAGCGTGATAATTGCGGTAAAGGTAATCAGCTCGCGCTGTTTTAAATCCAGCACTTTGCGGGTGTAGTAATCGCCGAAGCAGTTGCCGCTGAGCCAGTTGTTAATGTGCGCCTGGTCGCCTTTGCCGGAATTTGCAAAACCGCGCATACGGTCGCCAAAAATGTCAACCTGCGTTTGTTCGCCTTTGGCAATGCGGTCGGCGTCGGTAGTTGTGCCCTGGTTTTCCAGCGGCAGTTTTACGCCTGCTTCTTCAAAAGCAATCTGCATTTCAATCAGCGCGGCCTTGCTGCGTGCAAAACCAACATAAGGCGTGCACTGGTAAAGGGTTTCGCGTATTTCTTCGGGCGTTGCCCCGGCATTTAACGCGCCTTTAACGTGAATACCGATATCTTCCGGAGTGTTGTTGGCAGTTAAAACTACCAGCGTCAGCAGCTCTTTTTGTGCTAAAGGCATTTTTACCTGATTGTTCACATCGCTGTAAATAAATTTCTGCATAATCTCGCCAAGTTCCGGCGCGCCTTTAATGCTGCACGGATTTTCCGTACCGTAAAGGGCTTTAACGGTGGCGGAGCTTTCTTCCATTCTGTCCTGTGCCATAGCGGCATTACCTCCTATAAGCATGCAAGCGCAAAGCGCAAGCAAAATTCTGGCTGTTTTTTTCATAATAATCCCTGCCTTTTTAGCCTGCCCTGGGCAGGATTTGTTTTTACGCCTTTATTATAAAAGTTGAAGACGGCTCTAAGTCAAGGGCTGTTGAAAAATGTTCATAAAAATTTCTTATAAATAGCATTAAAAATACAATTTGTTTTGAGTTTACTCTGTTATATATGATAGTAAATAACTAAAAAACATGCTTTTATGCGGCAAGGCATGGCTTTGTAGCAAAAATAAGAAAAGTTTATGAAAAATTTGCGTAACGGGTTGACTGAAAGTAAAGTTAAAACTTTACAATAAAAATACAGTTCCTGAGAGAGGAGGGGCGGCTTATGCTGCTGAGGCAGATTAAATATTTTGTAACCGTAGTGGACACCGGCAGCTTTACAGAAGCGGCCGAAGAATGTTTTATATCGCAGTCGGCAATATCCCAGCAGATATTGTCGCTGGAAAAAGAACTGGGGGTACAGCTTTTGGTGCGCAGCACGCGACGCTTTACGCTGACTGAACCCGGAAAATACCTGTACAGCCACGGCAAAAAACTGCTCGGCGAAACTGAAAAACTTAAAAACGGCACCATTGCAGCAGCTGCCGGGCAGGAAGGCAGCCTGAAAGTGTGTTACCTTAACAGCTTTGCCGATGCCCGTTTGTATAAGGCGGTAAGCATGTTTAAACAGCAGAACGCAGGCGTGCGCCTGAATGTAAGCGGCGGCACGCATGACGAAATTGCCGCGCTTCTGCGCGACGGCAAAACGGATATAGCCTTTAACCTGCAAAGGCATGTGGTATCGGAAGAATACGAAATGCTGCCGGTAGTATCGCTGCCGTGCTTTATTGAAGTATCCTCCGTTTACGGCGGCTTTGAAGGCGGCCGCGCCGAGCTGAAAGATTTGGAGCAGATTCCCTGTATTCTGGTGGCGGATGAAAAACAGCGTGAAACGGAAAAGGATTTTTATACGCAGGTGCTGGGCTTTGAAGGCAGTTTTGTTTTTGCGCGCAGCGTAGAAGAAGCGCGCATTATGGCAGCGGCAGGCAACGGTTTTTTGTTTGGCGGCAGTGCCGCACACGATACCAAACCCAGCGAGGGCATCCGCATTTTGGCGCTGTACCAGGGCGGCAAGCATGCGCAGATAAAATACTACCTCTTTTGGAAAAAGGACAACACCAATAATTATATTAAAGACTTTGCAAACGTAATTCTGGAAGCTTTCCGCCCGCAGAAAAATGCCGGTAATTAATAAGCACCGCTAATAACTGGCATTAATTATTGAAATTGCAGATTAAACTGCCCGTTTATATAATAAAACTGTGAAGAAAGACTGGCCGGTCAGGCCGGTTGTTACTTTGCCCGGGAAAAGAAGGTTGGGAACATGAGATTTTTCTCCATCCCTTTTGGCAGTTTTAGCCGGAGTTTTTCACTGTTCCGTATTGCAAGTACGCCTTCTTTTTTAAGGCTTTGCCAATTCCTCAGGGGCAAAGCCTTGGCTTAGTTATATTGCGCAAAAGGCACAGGTTAAAGGCAGGCGGCAAAACAGGTAGAGGAAACCAGGAGACTCGCACCGTAAGTTTTGGCAAAAGCCGGTAATTCGTACCTCCGCGCTTTATAAAATATAAAGTGTTTTTCTAAAAGGAGGAAAACAAAATGAAAAAATCCTTAGTATTAGCAATGGCTATGGCTCTCGGCGTAACTGCATCCGCATATGCAGCTAACCCGTTCAGCGATGTACCGGCCGGCCACTGGGCTTATGATGCTGTTAACAAACTGGCAGCAGAAGGCGTTGTAGACGGTTATCCCGACGGCACCTATGGCGGAGATAAACTGATGACCCGCTATGAAATGGCTCAGATTGTAGCAAAAGCAATGGCAAAAGGCGCTAATGTTGATAAATTAGCTGCTGAATTTGCTGACGAACTCGACAGCCTCGGCGTTCGCGTTGCTAACCTCGAGAAAAAATCTGACAACGTAAAAATCACTGGTCAGATTCGTCCTTCTTATCGTTCCGTTGATGGTGCAGGCAGCAATCATCAGGGTTATCTGCGTACCCGCCTGTTCCTGAATGGTCAGGTAAACGAAGACTGGACCTATACCGGACGTTTTGAAAACAGACAGTACTACACTGGCGGTGATAGCTGGGGCGGAACCCATGAAAGCGATGACGAAGTTGATCTGAACTGGGCTTACGTTTCCGGTCCTATCGGCGGCGTTAAAGTAGAAGCCGGCCGTCAGGACTTCGTAATGGGTGATGTAGTCGATAACCGCGGCGATGGTGTAAAACTCAGCTATGGCGACAATGTTAAAGTTATCGGCTGGGCTTATAAGGCTTCCAGCAGTGCTTGGACAAATACCGGCAATGGTTTCTTTGATGGCGGCGTAGAAGACGGCGACCGTGTATATGTAGCCGGTGTTGAAGGAAAATTTGGTGTAGTTGGTGCTGACCTCCATTACTATAAAGCTGATACTGCTCGTGAACAGGATATTTGGGAACTCGCTCTTGATGGCGAAATTGCTAAAGATTTGACCCTGCGTGGCAGCTATTTCTATGGTGACAGTGATGTTAATGGCTACGATGGTGATGAAAGCGGTTATTTGGTAGGCCTTGCTTATCGTGGTGCTAAAGCTTCTAAACCTGGCAGCTGGGGCCTGTATGCTAACTACAGCGACCGTCCGCTCGCAACCTTCCTTGAACCTACCCTGTTTGCAGGCGGCTATGCTGTATTCCCGGGAGATACCGCAGCAGGTGACGGTTATCAGGGCTATGATGTAGGTGCTAACCTGACTCTCGCTAAAAACATTGTATTCAATGTTAAATATGCTGATATGGAATCCCGTGAAGGCAGTGAAGATACTCAGACCTTGTGGACTGATGTAACTTTCACTTTCTAATTTAAAACTTCAGTTCTTCTGACACATAACCCTTTGAGGACGGCTTTTCGCCGTCCTCTTTTTTTATTGATATTACAGCGGCATAGCTTGCTTAAAATATTGGCTAACTATCTTTTTTGCTGCTTTGGGCAGGTGGTAAAGTCTGCCTTATAAATTTGAAAATATTAAAAACTTATTGCCTTAAGGCTTGACTTGGAAACGGCTCCAGCGGGTATAATTTAGGCAAATCAAATTTATTGCATGCCGTTATGGTTTAAAGGGGGCATTGATATGGACAGGCTTTCACGCAAAGACTTTTTAAAACTGGCAGGCTTTACGGTTTTGGGGCTGGCAGGCTGCAAGTTTGGCGACGCGGCCACGCAGACAGCGTCAACTGCCGGGCAGCCGGTTAGTGCTGCGGCAGGCAGTGCGGCGGACGGCATAAGCCGCGCCAAAGTGTATTTTACGGATAAAATAAATGAAGACAGCATGGTAAAGCTGTATAAATTAATCAACAGCGATATTTATGGCAAAGTAGCGCTTAAAATACACACCGGCGAGCAGGGCGGCAAAAACTTCCTGCCGCGCAGTTTTGTTAAAGCCGTGCAGGAACAGATTCCCGGCAGCGTGATTGTTGAAACCAACACTGCCTATGGCGGCGGGCGCAGCACTACGGCGCGCCACCGCGAAACCATTATGGCTAACGGCTGGGATTTTTGCCCGGTGGATATTATGGACGAGCACGGCGCGGTAATGCTGCCGGTGCGCGGGGGCAAGCACTTTACGGAAATGTCCGTAGGCAAAAGCCTTGTTGATTACGACAGCATGGTAGTGCTGACGCATTTCAAAGGGCACAGCATGGGCGGCTATGGCGGTTCGCTTAAAAACATTGCCATTGGCTGCGCCGACGGTGAGGTTGGCAAAATAATGCAGCACGGCAGGGGCTTTAGCGTGCGCAATGCCGCTTTTATGGAAAACATGGCTGAAGCCGGCAAAGCCGTAACGGATTTTTTCGGCAAACATATTGTTTACATTAACGTTATGCGCCGTATGTCCGTGGACTGCGACTGCGCCGGACGCAGTGCGGCGGAACCCACTATCGGCGATATCGGCATTCTCGCTTCAACGGATATTCTGGCGATTGACCAGGCCAGCGTTGACCTTGTTTACAACAAGCCGGGCGGCGATAACAAAGACCTGATTGAACGCATTGAAAGCCGCGAAGGCCTGCGCCAGTTAAGCTACATGCGCGAGCTGAAAATGGGCAACCCCAATTATGAACTGATAAATGTGTGAAACTTTTTAAAACAGCCCTTTTTGTACAGAATGGCACAGTTTTTGACGTTGACTGCAAGTGCACTTTAACCCCTATAATGAAACTGTAAGGTATGCTGATGCTTTTATTATATGGTTTGTTAAAGGGGGTCGTATCAATGGATAAACTGACAAGAAGGGACTTTTTAAAACTTGCCGGTACGGCGGCAATCGGTGCGGCGGCGTTCAGCCTGCCTGATTTTGGCAGGGCTTACGCGCAGGCGCCGGTTATTGGCAGCAGGCAGCTTAAAGCACCGCTGGCAGCTGGCAGCAGCGCCAAGGTGTACTTTACAAAACACATTGATGCCGAACATTTTGTAAAGCTGTACGAACTGGTTAATAGCGAAATTTACGGCAAGGTTGCCATTAAAATGCATACCGGCGAAATCGGCGGCAAAAATTTTCTGCCGCGCGAATTTGTTAAAGCCGTACAGCAGCGCATACCCGACAGCAATATTGTAGAAACCAACACTTTATATAAACGCGGCCGCCACACAACAGAGCTGCACCGCAAAACCATTGCCTACAACGGCTGGGATTTCTGCCCCGTCGATATTATGGACGAGTTTGGCAACGTTGCCCTGCCGGTACGCGGCGGCAAGCATTTTAAGGAAATGTATGTCGGCAAAAGCCTGCCCACTTACGACAGCATGATTGTGCTGACGCATTTTAAAGGGCACGCTTCTGGCGGCTTCGGCGGCTCTCTTAAAAACATCGCCATTGGCTGCGCCGATGCCAAAGTAGGGAAGGCCATGCAGCACGGCGGCGCCGATTTTTCCATCCGCGGCGCGCATTTTATGGAACACATGGTTGAAGCCGGCAAAGCCGTAACGGACTTTTTTGGCAAACGCATTGCTTATGTTAACGTTATGCGCCGTATGTCTGTGCGCTGCGACTGCGCCGGGCCTGATGCGGAAGAACCGACCATCGGTGATATCGGCATGGTGGCTTCCACCGATTTGCTGGCGATTGACCAGGCGTGCGTGGACATGGTTTATGACAAACCGGGCGACGACAACAAAGACCTGATTGAGCGCATTGAAAGCCGCGAAGGCCTGCGCCAGTTAAGTTACATGAAAGAAATGAAAATGGGCAACCCCAATTACGAACTTATCAGCATTGATTAAGGCACTTTGTATAGTATAAGTAAAACGAAGGTTAGCCCGAGATTAAATTTTAAATAAGGCTTGACTTAGAGTTAGCTGCAAGTGTTACTATATATGTAGCAAAGCATAAAACTTATAATAAAGCGGCTGCAAGGAGGAATTATTATGTTTGGTTTAGGCTTACCCGAACTTTTGCTTATTTTGGTTATAGGGCTTATCTTTTTTGGTCCCGGCAAACTGCCGGAAATCGGTTCTGCCCTTGGCAAAAGCATGAAGGAATTTAAGCAGGCTGTAAACAGCACGGAAACAGAAATTAAAAAAGCAGGTGAAATTGCCGAAACCGCGGAAACCAAAGACGCTGCGTCTGCCGGTGCGGAAACTGTACAGGCGGAAGCCAAAAAGTGACGGCGCAAGCTATGGATAATGGCCGTCCGTTAGATAACAATGATGAGGCAATGACCTTAACGGAACATCTGGGTGAACTGCGGCGCAGAATTCTGCACAGCCTGGCGGCGCTTGCCGCCGGTACGCTGGTAAGCAGCTTTTATATTGATGAAATTGTGGCAGTGCTGACGGCGCCTGCCACCAATTTGTATTATATGCGCCCGGCGGAAGCGTTTTTTATCTACATAAAAATAGCGCTTGCCTGCGGCGTGCTGCTTGCGTCCCCGGTTTTGTTCTATGAACTGTGGGCGTTTCTGGTGCCGGCCCTAACCGGCAGGGAACGTTCGGCGCTGATGCTGTTTGTGCCTTCGTCGGTGCTTTTGTTCTGGGCGGGCATTGCTTTTGCATACTTTTTTGTATTTCCGCAGGGGCTGCACTTTTTTACAACCTTTGCAGGCGGCAATATTGCACCGATGCTTTCGATAGAAAGCTATCTGGACTTTTTCCTGATGCTGGTTGTGCCTTTCGGCTTTATTTTTAACCTGCCTATGGTGCTTATTGTGCTGGCGCAGATGGGTGTGGTAACTTCTGCTTTGCTGAAGCGCGGGCGGCGCTATATGGTGGTTGCTTCGTTTATTTTAGCGGCAATTATTACGCCGACGCCTGATGTGGTAACGCAGACACTTCTGGCAGTGCCGATGATTTTATTATATGAAGGCAGCAGGGTATTTATTAAACTTGTGCTGCGCAAATAATATAAAATAAAAAATCTTCTTCCTTGTTTGGAAGAAGATTTTTTATGCCCTTTTTCAGTTTTGCGGCAGGTTGTCCCTTAAATGGGCTATAAACTTTTCTACGGCCGGTGTGTGCGGCTGATGGCGCTTCCAGGCTATAACGCTGCTTGTGCGCATTTCCGGCTGCAGCGGGCGCCAGGCAATGTGTTTTTCATCCCAAAAAGTAATGCTGCTGCCGATAATAAGCGCATACCCAAGCCCTTCTTTAACCATAATGGCCTTGTTGGCAGGCAGGTTGCCGCTGCCGGTAATGATAATATCCTTAAAGCTGCTGCCGAACCAGCTGGCAATTTCGTTGCGCACGGTGCCGCGGCTTACCATAAAAACGTTCTTGCCTGCCAAATCCTGCGGGGTAATGGCGCTTTTGGCAGTCAGCGGGTCGTCCGGCGGCATAAGCACTACCCAGCGCTCGCAGTCTTTAAGGCGTATAAATTCGTATTTTTCAATGCTTACGGGTTCAAGCATTACGCCGATATCGGTCAGCCCGTCTTCAATGCGCTCTTTAATCTGGTCGGCATTGCCGGTGTAAATTTCAAAGGTAACATTGGGGTAAATTTCGCGGAAGGATTTAATAAGCGGCGGCAAATACTGCACGGCGTAAAGTTCGCCTGCGCCGATGGAAATTTCTCCTTCTACCATTTCATCGCAGGTGCTGATTTCCTTTTCGGTTTTTTGCACCAGCCCCACTATTTCTTCCGCGCGGCGGCGCAAAATAAGCCCGGCCTGCGTAAGTGTTATTTTGCGCGACAGGCGGTTAAAAAGCTGCGCGCCTACTTCTTCTTCCAGCTGCATAAGCTGGCGGCTGAGCGTGGGCTGGGTTATGTGCAGCAGTTCTGCCGCCCGGGTAAAGTTTTCTTCGCGGGCAACTGTTAAAAAATACTTTAATGTCCGTAGTTCCATGGCGTAACATCCCCTTACATATTTACAAGCTGTATCTGTATTTTTATTTTATAATACATTAACGCGTGCGCGCAATAGCTTTGCCATGCCCGCTTTGCATATCGTGTTATAAAAGGTAAGTATTTGATTTATGCATCTGCCGGTAATAAAATGGAATCAGAAAGCCGGGTGCCGCTGCCGCAAGCGCGCAAAAAACGGCCGGTGCCAAACGGTTTTTGTATTGCAATACAGTAAAAAATTACTGGAGGGAATTTTATGGCTGAAAATACAGATAATAAAGAAAAACAGCCGCAGCTGATGAGCAGAAGGTCATTTTTGCAGAAATCGGCACTGATGGGTGCAGCCTTTCTGGCGGCGTCTTCTGTAATTCCGCAGGAAACGGAAGCCAAAGGACGCAGCAGAGCCAATAAAAGCGGGCATATGAACATCAGCGGCAGGCGCACGCTGGGCAGCGGCAGCGCCGCACTGACGGTATCGGCACTGGGCTTTGGCTGCATGGGCATGAACTACAACCGCAGCGTATCGCCCAGCCGCAAAGAGTGCATTAAAGTAATCCGCGAGGCGGTTGAACGCGGCGTAACATTATTTGACACCGCCATTATTTACGGGCCGCTTATTAACGAAGAACTCGTCGGTGAAGCGCTTGCGCCTTACAAGGGGCAGGTTGCCGTAACTACAAAATTCGGGCACGAAGTTATTAACGGCAAAGCTACCGGCAGGCAGAACAGCAGGCCGGAAATCATCCGCCGTTACTGCGAGGAATCGCTGCGCCGCCTGCGTGTGGACTGTTTGGAAATGTTTTATCAGCACAGGCTTGACCGCAATGTGCCGATTGAAGAAGTTGCAGGCACTATCGGCGATTTAATTAAGGAAGGCAAGGTTAAACGCTGGGGCGTGTGCGAAGTAAGCGCGGATACTATCCGCCGTGCGCATGCCGTAACGCCGCTGACTGCCGTGCAGAGCGAGTATCATCTGATGTTCCGTGATGTGGAAACCAATGGCGTGCTTGATGCCTGCCGTGAGCTTGGCATCGGTTTTGTGCCTTACAGCCCGATGAACCGCGGATTTTTGGGCGGCGCCATTAACGAATATACACGTTTTGACCCCAACAACGACAACAGGCAGACCCTGCCGCGTTTTTCACCGGAGAATATCCGCCTTAATACGCGCATTGTTAACGAGTTGCAGGAATTTGGGCGTAAGCGCGGCATGACTTCGGCGCAGGTGGCGCTGGCATGGCTGCTTGCCAAAGCACCTTTTATTGTACCGATTCCCGGCACTACCAAACTGGCGCATCTCGAAGAAAACCTGCGTGCTGCGGATATGCCGCTTTCGGCAGCCGATGTGCGCGAACTGGAAGCTGCCGTGGGCCGGTTCTCCGTTGTGGGCGACCGTTACCCGGCTGAACAGCAGCGTCAGGTTCAAAGCTGATAAAAAAGCGTCTGCCATTGGCGGCAGGCGCTTTTTTTGTATAGAAAGGATTGTGATAACATGGCAGAAACAATGAAAGCGGGCGTGCTTGCAGGCCCGCAAAAAATAGTTGTGCAGGATGTGCCCGTGCCGGAATTAAAACCGGGCGAGCTTGAAATTGAGGTTAAAGCCTGCGGCGTGTGCGGCAGTGATATTCATATGTGGAAAACAGGCAAGGGATGGGCAGAGCAGGACAGCGAGTTCCATATGGGGCACGAGTTTTGCGGCGTGGTAACCAACCCCGGCGGCAGCAGCTTTAAAGTTGGCGACCGCGTTACCTTTTGGGCGAACCTGTACTGCGGCGAGTGCGATATGTGCCGCGCCGGGCTGGAACACCTGTGCCGCTTTGTGGACGGCACCAATTACGTCGGCTTTGTATGCAACGGCGGCTATGCGCAAAAATTTGTGGGCAGGGCAAGCAACGCCTATAAACTGCCGGATACTGTTTCTGATGTGGCGGCAGGCCTTATCGACCCGCTGATGGTAGCGTACCATGCCGTTAAACATTCCGGCCTGCGTCTTAACGATAAGGTGCTGGTGGTTGGCACAGGCATTATAGGGCACTTTATGTGCGATTTGGCACGCAAGGCAGGCGCTTCGTTTGTGGCTATGAGCAAACGCCATGACATTAAAACGCGCAAGGCGCGCGAGCTGAACCTGTGCGATACCTTTTATGAAAGCAGCCCGGAAAGCGTAAAGCAGATGCTGGAGGACACCGATGGCGGCTTCGACATTGTATTTGAAGCAGTCGGCGCTGCCGAAACGCTGAATATGTGCATTGAAGCGGTTAAGCCCGGCGGCGAAATCGTAATGGTTGGCAACTCCATTGACCCGCAAATAAGCGTGGATGTTAACCGCCTGGTACTGAAAGAGGTTAAGCTGCACGGCAGCGTATCGTGCACGCGCACGGAATTTACCGAAACCATTAACCTGATTGCTAGCGGCATGGTTGACGCCGAAAGCTTTGTTACCGATATTGTGCCGCTTGATGATTTGCAGCATACCTTTGAGCGCCTTACCGACCATAACGACCCGATTTTAAAAGCCGTTGTTAAACCGTAAAAACTAAACAGCCGAAGGCATAAAAAAACCTGCACCGTTAAAAGTGCAGGTTTAACTTTTTATGGGGTGTTACAGGTTCAGGCCTGCCAGCCATTTTTCGGTAGCTGCGGTATCGTCCGGGTAAGCGCGGATGCCTTCAATAACATTTGCGCTTTTAAACCATTTGTTAATATCGGGCGTGCTGTCGCTGATGGGGCTGCCGCCGCTGGTGCAGAAGGTGATAACGGTTTTGCCGCTGAAGTCATAGCTGTCGGCAAAGGTTGCTACTGCCATCGGTGCGGTGTACCACCAGATGGGGTAACCTACAAAAACAACATCGTACTGGGCCATGTTTTCCACTTTGTTTTTCAGCGCGGGGCGGGCGTTATCGGCTTTTTCCTGCTTTGCAAGTTCCGTTGTTTCGCGGTAAACGGAAGGATACGGGGCTGCGGTTTCGATTTTGAAAATATCGGCGCCGGTTTTGCTCTGGATAAGCTGCGCTACTTTTTCGGTGTTGCCGGTATGGCTGAAGTAGGCTACAAGGATTTTTTTGCCGCCGTCAGCTGCCGGTGCAGCCGTTTGTGTTTTGGCAGCGGGTGCAGGTGCGGATTGTTCTGCTGCTCCGCCGCAGGCGGTTATGCCCAAAGCAAGTACGGCCATCATCAAAGCACAAAGAAATTTTTTCATATTCATCTCTCCTTTAAATTTTTTATTTAAGGCTGAACGGATTGTGGTTTTCCGTCAGCGGTTAAACTTTTACGGCGGCGCTTAAAATATACGCTGCCGCAGAGCCAGGCTGCCAGCGCAAAGCCGCCAAGGCATGTGCCGCCGCAGCTGCCGCAGATACCCGTGCAGCCTCCGGCAACGCCGCTTGCAGCGGTTCCAAGCGGTATATCGGCACCAACGGCTAAATTTAAAAGCTTATCTTTTGGCGTTGTTAAAGCATTCTTTTTCATAATCTGCCGCCTCCTGTTGTAATGGCTTTTACGGGGCAGTTATGCTGGCATACGCCGCATTTTATGCACAGGCTTACGTCATTTTTAATGCTGCCGTTTTTAAGGCTCATGGCGCGCATGGGGCAGTTTTTAACGCAAAGGCGGCATTTTACGCATTTTTCGCGGTTAACCTGTATTTTGGAGGCTATGCCCAGCTTGCTGCCGATGATGAAAAACAGGCTCTGCATTGCTCCCTGCGGGCACATAAAGCGGCAGTAGCCGCGCCCGCCTTTGGTAAACAGCCCAAACAGCACCAGGTATAAAAAGCCTGTTGCGGCAAGCGGCACAGTAAACGAAATGGCCGCGCCAAAAAGGACGCTTACAAGGCTGTCGAACAGATAAAAATTGCAGTAAGCGCAGGGGTAAAAGCCGTACCACAGCGGCAGCAGCATATAGCCAAGCAGCATGCCGAAGCGGATATAAGGCACCGGCACATATTTTTCCCATTCAATCTGCCAGCGTTCCGGCACCAGATGGCTGAGGCTTTCGGCAAAATAGCCGGCCACGCACAGCCTGCCGCAGAAAAACGGGCCGAACAGCAGGCACAGCAGCCAGAAAAGCAAAGTTGATGCCAGCATTAAATTGTTGAGCTCAAAAAATCCGCCGGTAAAAATTTCTGCCGTGGGTATGCGCGGGCAGAAAGCGTGCGGCAAAAACGCCGGCTGCACGTTTAAAATGTTTTCCAAAAAGCGGCGGTACAGCTCAAACGGGGCGTATAAAAGGGCAAAGCCCAGTAAATAGCCCGCTGCCCGCTGAGCAGTAAAAGAAAGGTGTGAAGGTTTGCTGTTGTTCTGCATAATTTTTCCCTGCCTTTAGTTTAACAGTTGAAGTACGCTTTAAGTCAATAGCAAAAGCACCGGCATGATGCTCCCGGTGCTTTTATTATAATGTAGGCAAAGGCAAAAATTCCAATGCTTATCTTTGAGATTGGTTCATGCTTAAAAAGCATTTTGCATGGCTGATGAATTTTTCGGCGGCGGGGCTGCCGGGGGCATAACGCTTCCAGGCAAGCAGCGTGCCGAAGCTGAGTTCAGGCTCCAGCGGGCGGAAGGTAACGCGCGTTCCGTCCAGCGCGGGAACGGGGTTTTCCAGCGTCAGCTGATAAGCAAGGCCGTTTGTGACCATTAAAATGGCGTTGGCGGCAAGGTCTGTGGTAAACACTATGTTTAAATTCCTTAGCTCGCGGCCAATCCAGTTGTTAAGTTCGTTGTTAATGGTGGCGCGGCGGCCGGTAATAAGCGGCAGGCCTGTTAAATCGCGGGCGGTAATGCTCTTTTTTGCGGCCAGCGCGCAGCCGGCTGGCATAATTACGCCCCAGCGTTCTTTTACCGGCAGGCGGAGAAAATCATATTTTTCAATGCTTACGGGCTCCAGCAGCAGGGCAATGTCAATCAGCCCCTGTTCAAGCTGTTCTTTCAGCCGGTCGGAATTGCCGGTATGCAGGTTGAATTTTACTTTCGGGTAAAGGGCTTTAAAGTCTTTTATAATCTGCGCCAGCAGGTTAACGGAATTTAATTCGCCGCAGCCTATGGAAATAGTGCCTTCCACAAGCGCGTCCTGCTGCAGAAGTTCTTTTTCGGTTTTGTCTACCAGCGATAAAATTTCTTCCGCACGGCGGCGCAGCAGCATGCCTTCGGGTGTCAGCGTAATTTTGCGCTTGCCGCGGATAAACAGCGTTACGCCGGTTTCTTCTTCAAGCTGCACCAGCTGGCGGCTGAGCGTTGGCTGGGTAATGTGCAGCACTTCGGCGGCGCGGGTAATGTTTTCTTCGTGGGCAACGGTTAAAAAATAACGTAAAAGCCTTGTTTCCATGGCGTTCCCTCCTGTAAACCCTGTATATTTATTATAAAATAGCGCAGCCTGTGCCTGCAAGCAAATTATGTTTATCAGGCATGGTAAATCATGAAATACAAGTATTGGACGCAGCTTTAAGGTGAGTTTTATAATTAAAGCAACAAAAAACTAATGCAGGCAGGCGGGTGATGATAATGAATAAAAAACCGGTTAATATAGATGAGCAGCGCACGGAGGCACTGGCTGCATCGTTAAGCAGCACCGGGCTTGATGCCTTCAGCATCAGCCGCTTTTTAAAGCTGCTGGCAGAGGGCGGCTCGGCCGGGCCGATAAAAATTCTGCGCAGGCACCGCCTGGACCTTCTGGAAGAAATGCACAGCAAACAAAAATCGCTGGATTTGATAGACTATATTATTTATAAAATCCGTCAGGGAACATTGTAAGGAGGGGCTGAAAATGACTATTAAAGAGATTGCCGCAAGAACCGGCGTATCGGCAGACACATTAAGATATTACGAACGCATGGGCATTATACCCGCCGTACCGCGCACCAGCGGCGGCGTACGCAATTATGACGAAAATTTTGTGGAATGGGTTGCTTTCATTCAGACTTTAAAAGGCGCGGGCATGTCGCTGGAGGCCATTGCCGATTATATAAACCTTGCCAAGCTGGGCGAACAGACCTGCCAGCAGCGCAAAAAAATACTGGCGCAGGCGCGTGATGTGCTGCTGCAAAAAATTGAGGCTTTGCAGAACATGGCACGCCTGGCTGATTATCAGCTGATGAGCTATGACACGGTTTTGCGACCGCGTACAGACAGCCTTGTAGGGGCTTTTACAAGCGCTTGAAATTTTGCTTGACATGGACTGAACTTCAAGTAGTAGGATATAACTGACAGCAAAATTATGGCTAAAGGAGCGAATGCAAAATGGAAAAAATGACAAGACGCGACTTTTTAAAAGCAGCCGGAACTGCCGCTGTCGGTGTTGCGGCGTATAATCTTGAGGGGGTAAGAAACGTGTTTGCAGCAGGCGAAGGAAGCGTAAAGGTTTCCGCAAACGGCGGCGCAGGCAGCCGTGCCAAAGTATATTTCAGCAAAAACATCAACGCTGATACTCTTATTAAACTTTATGATATGATTAACGAAGGCATTTACGGCAAGGTTGCAATTAAACTGCATACCGGCGAACCGCATGGCCCGAACATTCTGCCGCGCGAAATGGTAAAGGCTTTTCAGGCACATGTGCCCAACAGCAATATAGTTGAAACTAACGCCCTGTACGAAGGCGGGCGCGATACTACCGAAAAGCACCGCGCTACCATCGCCCTTAACGGCTGGGATTTCTGCCCGGTTGATATTATGGACGAAGAAGGCACCGTTATGCTGCCGGTACGCAGGGGCAAGCACTTTAAAGAAATTTCCATGGGCGGGCATATTGTTAATTACGATTCCATGATTGTATTAACCCATTTTAAAGGCCACGCCATGGGCGGCTACGGCGGCAGCATGAAGAATATTGCCATTGGCTGCGCCGACGGCAAAATTGGCAAAGCAATGGTACACGGCGTTTACGGCCAGCCGCTGCCGGAGGACTGGAACGCATGGCCTGCCAAAGAAATGCTGATGGAAAACATGGCTGAATCAGCCAAAGCAACCATTGATTATTTCGGCAAGCACATTGTATTTATTAACGTAATGCGCCGCATGTCCGTAGACTGCGACTGCGCGGGCGTTGCAGCAGCAGAGCCGACCATTCCGGATATCGGCATTCTGGCATCTACCGACCTTCTGGCGATTGACCAGGCCAGCATTGACCTTGTTTACGCCCAGCCGGAAAAAGACCGCCACGATTTGGTAGAGCGCATTGAAAGCCGCCACGGGCTGCATCAGCTTGTTGCCATGCGCGAACTGAAAATGGGCAACCCGCAGTATGAACTTATCAGCATTGACTGATGAACAGCGGCTTATAACAGCATAATAGTTTAAAGATAAAAATACCCCAAAGGCATAATGCTTTTGGGGTATTAATGTTTAAGACGCTTTATTAATATGTTTTTTTGTATAAAGAAGCAGTAATTGTAAAATAGCTGAAATAAAATGGTCAGTAATTTTGCAGTATACATATTTTCCTGATTTTCTCGTAGTTAAAATATGTACTTCTTTCAGCAAGCGTACCTGATGTGAAACTAGTGATTGAGAAGATTGCAGTTTTACGGTAATTTCACTTATAGTACGTTCCTGTGCGTCCGATAACAGCAAAAGCAGACGCATACGGTTATAGTCACCAAGTATTTTGCAAAGTTCGGAAGCATTTAAAACAGCAAAATCTTCTTGTAAAATCGGTTCATACATATTCATCACTTCCTGCTGTCAAGCAGCTTCTGCGGCGGCGTGGATAGTATTTTGGGCAGCTAAAACACGTTCCTGCTCATTTTTGTATTTGCTTACGTTCAGCGCACGCACGGCGTTTAAAATAGCAATGACGGATACGCCGACATCAGCAAAAACAGCCGCCCACATGGAAGCGTAGCCCAGCGCGCCCAGTGCCAGTACGGCAATTTTAATGCCGATTGCGAAGATAATATTCTGGCGCACAATGCCCAAAGTTTTGCGGGCAATTTTGATGGCGGAAGCGATTTTTGAAGGTTCGTCCGTCATCAGCACAATGTCTGCCGCTTCAATGGCGGCGTCGCTGCCTAAAGCACCCATGGCAATGCCTACATCTGCACGTGCCAGTACCGGCGCATCGTTAATACCGTCGCCAACAAATGCAAGCTTGCCGCGGTTGCTGCGCTTATGCAGCGCTTCCAGCAGGCGTTCAACATGTTCAACCTTGTCTGCCGGCAAAAGCTGCGTAAAGGCGCGGTCCAGCCCCAGGCGTTTGGCAATTTTCTGCCCCACGGCGTCGCTGTCGCCCGTCAGCATTACGGTTTCACGTACGCCGCAGGTTTTAAGCATTTTAATGGCGGCGGCAGCGTCGGCTTTTACTTCGTCCTCGATTAAAATATAACCGGCAAATTTACCGTCAACGGCGGCGTAAATAACCGTGCCTGCTTCGGTGCAGGGTGTGTAGCTGATTTTTTCGCGCTGCATAAGTTTACCGTTGCCGCACAGTACGGTTTGCCCGCCTATAATGGCGCGCACGCCGTGGCCGGCAATTTCTTCTATATTTTTAACCATGCCATGCTTAATATCCTTGCCGTAAGCACGCTTAATGGAAAGAGAAATGGGATGGTTGGAATAATCCTCTGCATAAGCGGCAAGCTCCAGCAGCTCTGCTTTCGTCATGCCAACCGGCTTAATGGAAGTAACGGCAAAAGATCCTTTTGTTAAGGTGCCGGTTTTATCAAAAACAACGGTTTCCGTATCGGCAAGCGCCTCTAAATAATTGCTGCCCTTAACCAGCACGCCGCATTTGGAAGCGCCGCCAATGCCGCCGAAGAAGCTGAGCGGAATGGAGATAACCAAGGCGCACGGGCAGCTGATAACAAGAAAGGTCAGCGCGCGGTAAATCCAGCCGGAGAACGGCTCGTTTAAAACATAGGGCGGAATGGTTGCCAGCAGCAGTGCTGCAAAAACAACAATCGGCGTGTAGAATTTGGCAAAACGGGTGATGAAGTTTTCGCTGCGGGCTTTTTTCTCGCTGCTGTTTTCCACCAAATCCAAAATTTTAGCGACGGTCGATTCGCCAAACTCTTTGGTTGTTTTAATTTTTAAAATGCCGGTTTGGTTAATGCAGCCGCTGATAACCTCCATGCCTTCCTCAACCTCGCGCGGCAGTGATTCGCCGGTGAGGGCGGAGGTATCAAGCGCGCTGCGCCCGCTGATGATTTCGCCGTCGATAGGCACGCGCTCGCCAGGTTTAACGGTAATAATTTCGCCAACAGCAACTTCGTCGGGGTCTACCTGCACCAGTTTGCCGTTTCGTTCTACATTGGCGTAGTCCGGGCGGATATCCATCAGCGCGGTAATAGACTGGCGTGAGCGCGAAACGGCATAGCTCTGGAACCATTCGCCAATCTGGTAAAACAGCATAACGGCAACGCCTTCGGAATATTCGCCCAGCGCGAAAGCACCGGCGGTGGCAACGGTCATTAAAAAGTTTTCGTCAAACGCTTCGCCCTGACGGATATTGCAAAAGGCTTTCCAGATAATATCCCAGCCGATAATAATGTAGCTTATGCCGAACAAAGCGAATATAATATAAGCAGGAACTTCTGCAAACAGCGGCAGCAGCATACCGGCGGCAAATAAAATTGCGGCGGCGGTAATGCGCTGCAAAAGCTTTTTCTGTTTTTTGGTCATATTAAAATCTCCTTACAAAAAGGCTGCAATAAAATGCACATATTGTTTTATTGCAGCCTGAATAATATATTTAAATAAATGTTATAACTCCAGCGTTTCACCGTCTGCCGGAATATAAAAATCTTTGTTAAGTTTATTGTCGGTGATAAATGCACGCAGACCGTCACGGCTTAAGGTTGCGTGCCCAACGGCATCCATATGGGTGGCAATTACTGCGGCATTGGGGGCATAGCTGCGCAGTGCGGCAATATCTTCCGTACCCATAATAATCGGTCCGCTGTGTATAAGCTGTGCCGCCGCGGCGTTGACGATAATAATTTCCGGGGCAAATTTATCAACGGCATTTTTTACAAAATCACACCAAATGGTATCGCCTGCAAGATAAACGGTTTTTTTGCCGGCGGCTTTAAACACAACGCCCATAGCGTCGGGACGGAAACCGAATTTTTTATAATAAGGCATTGTTGTATCCGGTTTGCCGTGGATACATCCGGTTTTATAAAGTGTTATGCCGTTAAAAACAGTGCCTGTTTCTTTTAAAACTTCCACATCCGTAAAGCCAAATTTACGCATAAAGTTTTCGTCATATTCATCTTGAACAAAAATTTTTATGGCTTTTGGCAGGGCTTTGGCTGCAAATTCATCTATGTGGTCGATATGCGAATGTGTTACAATAACAGCATTAAGGTTTCTGGTTATTTCATCTTCAGGCATTGGCAGCTCAACAAGCGGCCAGCGTTTATCGGGTGTAAAGCATTCGGGGATGGGGTCAAAATAATCTTTGGGCGCAAACAGCGGGTCAATCAAAAATCTGCTGCCTGCGTAAGTAATAATTGCCGTTGCATTTCTAATCTGCTGAAAATTCATAGTATAACTCCTTACGCTTTAACAGTAACGTCGGGCTCGATTTTGTTGATGAGCTTAACGGCTTCGTCAAGCACCTGTGCGAATTTATCGTCCGGTGCTTCCAAAGTCATTTTTTGTGCCATAAAGCTGACACTGGCGCTGGTTACACCGTCGATTTTTTTAACGGCGTCTTCAATTTTGGCGGCGCAGTTGGCGCAGTCAAGGTCAATGAGTTTAACAGATTTTTTCATAGATATACACTCCTTAATTTATGTTGGTTATAATTTTATACTTGAGCAATCGCTCATATATTTATTATAAATAAACGCCTGTCAGCCGCAAGGCTTTTACAGGCAGATTGTTCCTTTTGGAGCAGGAAAAAATCCGTTTGGGACTAAAAGGGCGGTGTTGGTGATGGATTATATAAAAGATAATGGTATGATGGAAAAACTGCCGTTTTGGAAGTTTGGCGGCAAAAGCAGCAGCGCCGAAAAATACCTGTTTGAAAATGAAAACGGCAGCGGGCAGATGCTGCTTTACAATGTGCTGCCAGGGCTTAAGCTGGCAGTAACCGAATTAAACGGCAGCACCATGAATTTTTATCATCCTGCCGTCAGCGGCGTTATGCAGGTTAATTACTGCCTGAACGGGCGTATGGGCTGGATAATGCAGGGCGGCAGAAGCATTTATCTTGGCCAGGGTGATGTATCGTTCCATATGATGGACTGCTGCACCGTATCGGGCATAACCTTGCCTTTGGGGCATTACAGCGGTATTGCACTGTTTGTGGATTTAAATATGGCTGCGCAGCCTTTTGCTGAAACGTTAAACCTTTCGGATGTAGATTTGCCTGCCTGGGCAGAAAAGTTTTGCCGCGGCGGCGAAGTTACGGTTTGGCCGGGTGCTGCGGAAATTGCAGATATGTTTGCGCTTTTGCCGCGTGTAAAAAGTGAATACCGGCAGGCGTATTTTAAACTGAAAGCACAGGAAATACTTTTATTTTTGGCTGTGTACGGTGTTCCGCATCTAAAAACGGCCGAAAGCTGCGAGGAACGTTATATGGAAATTATAAAAAAGATTCATGCCAAAATAACCGGCAGCTGGCAGGAGCATTATACCATTGAACAGCTTGCCCGCGAACATTCCATTAATGCTTCTGTTTTGAAAAAAGTATTTAAAATGGTGTACGGCAAACCGGTGGCACAGTATATGAAGGAATACCGCATGCGGAAAGCGGCTGCGCTTTTGATTGCAGGCAGCAGCAGTGTGGCAGAAATTGCAGCGGCAGCCGGTTACGGCAGCCAAAGCAAATTCGCGGCGGCGTTCAAGCAGGTAATGCAGCTTGCGCCGTCAGAATACCGTATGCGTTATAGTAAAAAGTAATTTGACAATGTTTTTAGTTTGGTATAATATAAAGAAAGAGACAGCCGATTGGTGGAACGTCGGCTCTCCCTGTTAGAATTTATAGTTCAGAAGGAAGCCGCGTACCGCCAGTATGCGGTTTCTTTTTATCTTAAAGTATTGTTACTTTTTAGATAAGCAGATAACAGCAACGAGTGCTCCGAAAGCAATCATCAAAGATAATCCTTCGTAAACAGTCATGCCATCACCTCCCTTTGCGGAAGGAACCGACTCGGCTATCTCGGAAAATTATTATAGCATATAAACATTAAGCAGGCAAACTATCCGTTTAAACGGACAGAATGTCTGCTTTTAATTTGCGTTTTGAATTTTTAATCCTTGCAGTGGCAGGTGCCGGGCTGCGCCGTCATGCTGCACGAAGGGCATTTGCCCTGGCTCTGCATTAAACCGCTGCCCCATTCGTACATGGCTTTAAGAATTGGAAAGAGGCTTTCGCCCAGTGCGGTAAGGGAATATTCCACTTTAGGCGGCACAACGGGGTAAACCTTGCGGTTAATAAGCCCGTCCTGCTCCAGCTCGCGCAGCTGCTGCGTAAGCATTTTGGGTGTTGCTTCCGGCACAAGCTGGCGCAGCTGGTTAAAGCGCAGCACGCGCCCCGATAAGTGCCAAAGCAGAAGCGCTTTGTATTTGCCGCCGATAAGGTGCAGCGTGGCGGCAACGGGGCAGTTTACGTTGATGTTCTTTTCCATAATTATGCTCCTAAGTATCTTTTTGGGTACTATATCACCAAATAGTGCATTCTTGATTAAAAGATATTGTATTAATATAATAATAACAGGAATAAAAAAGAGCGTCAATGAAGTGTTATATAAGGAGCAGCGATATGAAAAAAGAACAGTTTAACGTTACCGGCATGACCTGTGCCGCCTGCAGCGCCCGCGTGGAAAAAGCTGTGGGCAGACTGCCGGGCGTGGATAAAATAGCCGTTAATTTATTAAAAAACAGCATGGTGGTTGAATATGATGAAACGGCACTCGATACACAGAAAATAATCGGCGCCGTTACAGAAGCCGGGTACGGCGCATCGCTGAAAGAAGCTGCGCAGCAGGGCAAAGCCTCTAAATCAATGCAGGCTTCGGCAAACGATATTGCGCGGCAGGAATATGAGGCGGTAAAAAAACGCCTGAAGCTTTCACTGGTGTTTGCCGTGCCGCTTTCGTATATCTCCATGGGGCATATGATGGGCTGGCCGCTGCCGGAGGTTTTTCTCGGCGTGGAAAACGCCATGATTTTTTCGCTGACGCTTTTATTGCTGGTTATTCCGGTAGTGTTTATTAATTTTAAGTTTTTCCGCGTCGGTTTTAAAACTCTTTTTGCGGCTTCGCCGAATATGGATTCCCTTATCGCCATTGGCGCGTCGGCTTCGCTTGTTTACGGCGTGTACGCGCTTTATAAAATTGCTTACGGCTTCGGGCACGGCGATTTGGCGCTGGTACACCGGTTCTCGATGGACTTGTATTTTGAATCTGCGGGTATGATTTTAACGCTTATTACCTTCGGCAAGTTTTTGGAAGCGCGTGCCAAAGGCAGAACGAGCGATGCGATTACCAAGCTGATGGATTTGGCGCCGAAAACAGCCGTTGTTGAGCGCGACGGCGCAGAGCTTGAAATACCCGTTGAAGAAGTTGAAAAAGGCGATATTCTTGTGGTGCGCAGCGGCATGAGCGTGCCGGTGGACGGCGTTTTAACCGAAGGGCATGCAGCGGTTGACGAATCGGCAATTACCGGCGAGAGCATTCCTGTGGAAAAGGAAACCGGCAGCAAGGTTACCGGGGCAACGGTTGTAAAATCGGGCTTTTTTAAAATGCGTGCCGACAGGGTTGGCGAAGATACCACGCTGGCGCAGATTGTGCGGCTTGTGGATGACGCTACAAGTTCCAAACCGCCCATTGCCAAAATGGCGGACAAGGTAAGCGGCGTGTTTGTGCCTGCCGTTATCGGCATTGCGTTTGTAACGGCGGCGGTATGGCTTTTGCTGGGTGAAAGCTTTGAGTTTGCGCTCTCCAACGCTATTGCCGTGCTTGTAATATCGTGCCCGTGTGCGCTGGGGCTGGCAACGCCTACGGCAATTATGGTAGGCACAGGGCGCGGCGCGGCCAGCGGCGTTTTGATTAAATCGGCGGAAGCGTTGGAAACGGTGCACGAAGTTAACACCATAGTGCTTGATAAAACCGGCACCATAACGCAGGGCGAGCCCGGAGTGACGGACGTTTTATACAGCAAAAGCGCCGGTGAAGCGCAGCTTGTTAAAACGGCGGCGTCGTTGGAAAAATATTCCGAACACCCGCTGGCGCAGGCGATTGTAAAATATGCGGAACAAAAAAACGTGCAGCTTGTGCCGGTAACAGGTTTTGCGCAGCAGGCCGGGCGCGGCATTAAAGGCGTAATGGAAGGCAAGGGCTGTTTTGGCGGCAACCGCAGAATGCTGGAAGAAGCCGGGCTTTATGATGATAACGTAAAAATGCTGGAAGAAAAACTGGCGGCCGAAGGCAAAACACCGCTGTTTTTTGCCCGTGACGGCATACTGCTCGGCATTATTGCCCTGGCAGACAGGGTAAAGCCTACAAGCCGCGCGGCCATAGAAGAAATGAAGCGCATGGGGCTGGAGGTAGTAATGCTTACCGGCGACAACGCGCGCACGGCGCAGGCCATACAGAAAGAGGTAGGCGCTGACCGCGTGGTGGCAGAGGTTTTGCCGCAGGATAAGGAAACGGAAATACGCCGTTTGCAGCAGCAGGGCAAAAAAGTTGCCATGGTTGGCGACGGCATTAACGACGCACCTGCACTGGCGCGTGCCGATGTGGGCATTGCCATTGGCGCCGGTACTGATATAGCCATTGAATCGGCAGATCTGGTGCTGATGAAAAATGACCTGCTGGATGTTGCCGGTGCTGTTCAGCTTGGGCACGCGGTAATACGCAACATTAAGCAGAACCTGTTCTGGGCGCTGTTTTACAATGCCATCTGTATTCCTGTGGCGGCGGGTGTGTTCTATCCGTGGCTCGGCATTAAGCTAAGCCCCATGCTGGGCGCGCTGGCCATGAGCTTCAGTTCCGTTTTTGTTGTAACCAATGCCCTGCGGTTAAGGTTCTTTAACCCGGTGTATGCGGCAGATACCGGTGCGTATATGCCCGGTGCTGCTGCGCACGAATGCAGGGTTGAGGCAGTAGATATATTAAACACCAACAAAAAAGAAAGGGTTGATATCATGAAAAAATTACTTGATATTGAAGGCATGATGTGCCAGCACTGCGCAGCACATGTAAACAAAGCTTTAAGCGGCATTGAAGGCGTGGAAGCCGTTGAAGTTTCGCTGGAGAACAAAAACGCATCCGTTACGCTTGCCGCTGATGTTAGCGACGATGCGCTTGTTAAAGCCGTTGTTGATGCAGGCTACGAAGTAAAAGGCGTTAAAACTTTATAAAAAAACAGCCCTTCGGTGCGGAAGGGCTGCAAAGAAGCAGTGCCGGGCGGTGTGTTCCGGCGCTGTTTTTTTATGCCGCTAAATGCACTCGCAGCCCATGTTGTTGCTGCGGAATGCTCCCTGTTCGTAAAGTTCAATTTTATGGTTCAGGCGGCTCAGCGTTTCCTGCATGTGCTGCAAACGGCTTTCCAGCCTGTCGCGTTCTGCAATCAAAAGTTCTTCGCGTTCTTTTAAAGTGCTGTCGCCTTCCAAAAACAGGTGCATGTAACGGGTCAGCACTTCAATGGAAAGCCCTGCTTCGCGCATACATTTAATAAATTCTATGCGTTCGCAGTCAATGCTGCTGTAATCGCGGTTGCCGCTTTTGTTGCGCGCTACGGCCGGCAATAGGCCAATGCGCTCGTAATAACGCAGCGTGTCGGCCGTAAGGCCGAATTTTTTGCTTACTTCTGCAATGTTCATGTCTGGTCACCTCGTGTAAATTAGCCGCGCTTTAAGCGGACAGGATTTTATAGGCGCTGCATACGGCTACGCGCCCGCTGATGTTGATAATGGTGTAAATAACGGCAAGAATTGCTGCACCTTGCAGTAAAACCTTCATAAATTATTCCCCCTCTTTGGTGATGGTTACGGTATCGAATTCGGTGCCGTCCGGCAAAAATGCCTTAAAGGTTAATGTTTGCGGAGTTTTGCTGAGCGTTATGTAGTTGGCGTCCTCGGGCTGCGGCGCAAGGGCTGCGTCCGCCGTGTTGCGCTGCCACAGGTTGGTGTAGCGCACGCTTCCGGCAACGCCGGTTAAAATATAGGTTATGCCGGTGTTATCGGGCTTAAAGGCTTTTAACGGCACGCGGCGGCGGTAGGTATGCAGGTGCGCCGTAAGCACGGCGTCTACATTATATTCTTCAAAAACGGGCATCAGCTGCTGCGACCAGGGCGTAAACTGAATGCTTGCCGGGTCAAAATTGTTGGGGCGGTCGGTAAAGGCATAACGCAGAATGTCTTTATGCATCAGTACAATTTTCCATTTGCTCTGCGTACCGGCAAGGTCGCTGCGCAGCCAGCTTAACTGCTGCTGCATTAAATCGGGGTTAAAGTCAGCCATTTCGTCGGTCTGCGTGTTCAGCACAACAAAATGCACATCGCCGTAGTCAAAGCTGTAATACTGGTTTTTATTGGTACCGGTACCGTTTTCCGGCAGGTTAAACAGCGTTAAGTACGGCGTCGGCGGGGCAATCTGCCAGTCCATATTGTAGGTTTCGTGGTTGCCCATTACCGGCGCAAACGGAATGTTTTCAATCATTGACGCAACAGAATTAAACCAGGCGCGCCACTGCGAAAAATCGTAGCCGTTGTCAACCAGATCGCCCATGTTGATAAAAAAGGCGGCGTCTTCATTTTTGCTGTAGGCAGTTTGTGCCAGCTTGCGCCAGCCGCTGTAATCGGATGACTGCGAATCGGGAAATATCAGGGCTTTAAAGCTGTCAGGCTGCGCGGCCGGAAGTTTGTGCCAGCCTGTGCGGCTGCCTTCGTAGCCTGCGCGGTATTCGTAGGCGCTGTCGGGTTCAAGCCCTGTCAGCGCGGCGGTGTAAACGTAAAGGGTGCCGCTGCCGGTGTTAAGCTCCTGCACGGAAGCGGGCACGGCTGTTATTTGCCCTGCGGCGTTTTTATATTCGGCTGCCGGGTTTTCAAGTTTTTCGTCAGCCTGCCACATAATGGTGCGGCTTGTTGATGCGTCGGCGGTAATCAGCTGGCGCAGAAAGCTTATTTTATCTGCGTTGGCGTAATTTTCGGCCTGCCCGGTTGCAGGTGCCGTATATACGGCGCAGCCTGCTGCCAAAAATACCGCCAGTACAATAATGTATTTAAGATATTTTTTCATAGGCATTACTCCTTTAAAAACAGCGTAATTTTATGGCTAATATTAATATATCAGTTATAGTGAACTTCAAGTCAAGCGGTTTTCAAAAATTTTTTACTTGACTTAAAGTGCACTCCAAAGTATATATTATATAAAACGAACAATAAAGGAGAATGCCGATGAACCTTTTTATGATTGTTATGTATTCGTATCTGGCCGCCATGGGCATCGCCGTATGGTTTTATTACCGCACTCTTATTCCGGGGCTTACGTCATGGCTGTGGCCGCTTGCCGTAGTTGGCTGCACTGCAAGCTACCTTGTAAGCCACAGCGGCTATATCGTTCACCCGGAGCCTCTCGCACGCGCACTGGCGTGGATTGGCAATGTATGGATTCTGTTCGGTTTTTACAGCCTTTTGCTGATGCTTTTAAACGGAGTTTTAATTATACCGGCCAAAATTTTCGGCGTGCATTACCGTTTCAGCACACCGCTGGCCGTGATTGGGCTTGTTGTTATAAGTGCTTCCATTATTTTTGGCATTTATAAAGCCATGAACCCCATAGTGCGTACGGAAACGGTGGCTTCATCCAAAAATATTGAAGCCGATACCAAAATAGTGCTGGTAACGGATTTGCACCTTGGGCATATTAACGCACTTGGCGCAGCGCAGGATGTTGTGCAGCGCATAAACGCCCAAAAGCCGGATCTGGTTTTGATAGGCGGCGATATTGTTGACGAAAAGCTCAGCTATGTGCTGGATAACGGCTCGCTGGAAGCGCTGAAATTTGATGCGCCGCTGGGAACCTATGCCGTTTACGGTAACCACGATTACCTTGACGGCGAAATGAAGGAAATACGCAGGATTTTAGGGGCAAACGGCATTACGCTGCTGGAAAATGAAAGCGCCGTGCTGCCGCAGGGCATAAAACTTACCGGCCTGCGAGATTACAGCCGCGACCGCGGTACGGAAGCGCTGGAACGGCTGGCAGAAGGCAATGCGGATTATTTCAGCATTTTAATTGACCATCAGCCGCGGCGTTTGTTTGAAGCCGCCAAAGCTGGCTATGACTTGAGCGTTTCCGGGCATACGCATGCCGGGCAGGTATGGCCGTTCCGCTATATTACCCAAAGCATGTATCTGCTTGACTACGGCATGACCTATGTTGACGGCATGGCGGCAATCGTAAGCAACGGCAACGGTTTCTGGGGTCCGCCGGTGCGCATGGGTCCGTATCCCGAAATTGTTGTTATCAATGTTAAAAAAGCAGGTTAAAATTCAGCACCGCTCAAACGGGCGGTGTTTTTCTTTGTAAGAAACATGTTAAACAAACCGCTAAACTGTAATTTTTTTAACAATGTATATTTAAAATTGCGTTTTGTACACAAAAATCCTTACAAAAATAACAAAATACTTGCCTGCAAAACGCTAAAGTGCTACAATTTATAATTATAAAAGTACACCATAATTTGCATTGTACTGATTTTAAAAAGTATTTGGAGGGAAAGAAAAATGAAATTTGCCAAACGTATGGAAAGGATGCAGGCATCCGAAATCCGTGAACTCTTAAAACTTACCGCACAGCCGGATATTATCTCTTTTGCAGGCGGCCTGCCCGCACCGGAACTGTTCCCGGTTGAAGAAATTGCTAAAGTTTCCCATGACCTGGTAGAAAAAGAAGGCCGTCAGCTGTTGCAATACGCAACTACCGAAGGCCGGCCGACCCTGCGCGCTAAAATTGCCAAACGCATGAAAGATAAATACCATACCGAAGTTGACCCGGACGATATTCTTATTACCACCGGCAGCCAGCAGTGCCTTGATTTTGCAGGCAAACTGTTCCTTGACCCCGGCGATGTTGTTCTGTGCGAAAGCCCGTCCTATCTCGGCGCATTGAACGCTTTCAATGCTTACGAACCTAAATTTGTAGAAGTTCCGACCGATGACGGCGGCCTGATTCCGGAAGAACTGGATAAAATTCTTGCCACTACCCCGAACTGCAAATTCATTTATGTAATTCCTGATTTCCAGAACCCGACCGGCCGCACCTGGAGCCTTGAACGCCGCCATAAATTTATGGAAGTTGTCAACAAATATAACCTGCCGGTACTGGAAGACAATCCGTACGGCGAACTCCGCTACGAAGGCGAAATTCTTCCTTCCCTTAAATCCATGGATACCAAAGGTCTTGTTATGTTCCTCGGCACTTTCTCCAAAATCTTCTGCCCGGGCCTGCGCTTAGGCTGGGTTGCAGCAGAACATTCCGTTCTGGAAGAATTTGTTAAAATCAAACAAAGCGCCGACCTGCATACCTCTAACTTCGACCAGGGCGTTGCCGACGCTTACATTGAAAACTACGACCTTGATAAACACGTTGAAGAAATTAAAGCGCTGTACAAAAAACGCCGCGACCTCATCCTGAAAACCATGGAAGAAGAATTCCCCGAAGGCGTTGAATGGACTCATCCTGAAGGCGGCCTGTTCCTGTGGGTAACCGTTCCGGAAGGCGTAAGCGCCAAAGAAGTATTCCATAAATGCATTGAAATGAAAGTTGCTGCCGTTATCGGCGATGCGTTCTATCCGAATGACAAAACCGACCGCAGCATGCGCGTAAACTACTCCAACATGACCGAAGACAGAATTGTTGAAGGCGTTAAACGTATGGCTAAAGCCATTAAAGAATGCATGAAATAACTGCATAAAAAATTATCCCTCTGCCCTAGGGCGGAGGGATTTTTTAATAGCCGAACAGTGATGCGGCGCAGTAAACCAAAAGCAGCGCCATTATGGTGTTGACGCTTTTGGTATGGCGGCTGAACAAAAGGCGGAATGCAGAACCAAACGCCGACCAGCACAGCGTAAATAAAAAGCCGATAAAGGCAAGCAGCAGCGCAAACAAGGTTAGTTTAAAAGGCTCGCCCGTGTAAAACGGCAGAATGTAGGCCTGCATGGACATAATGCAGTAAATGTAAATTTTAGGGTTGATAAACTGCAAAATAAGGCCGGAATAAAAGCCGCTGCGCGAGTGGTCTTCAGTAATAACGCCGTCGCTTTTATAAGTTGCCCATGCCAGATGAAGCATATAGGCAGCACCGGCAATAAGCATCGGCGTTTTAACCGCAGGTATAAGTTCTGTAAGGGTGCTGCAAAAAGCGGTGCAGATAAGCATTACCGCAGCAAAGCCAGCCAGTATGCCAAAGTTAAAGGGCAGCGCTCCCTTAAAACCCAGTCTGCCGCCGTTGCTCATGGACATAATATTATTAGGCCCCGGCGTTGCGGCTGTTATAACAGCGTAGGTTAAAAATGCAAACCAGTTGAACATAATTGACGCTCCTTTGCACTTATGATAATATAAAAGAAAAAAGTACAATATAGTATATTTCTTTTATATTGTACTTTTGGTTTGTTATATTGTCAAGAGGAGCCTTGTTATGGATGTTAATAAGATTATTGCGCAGAATGTAAAAAAACTGCGTGAAAAAAGAAAGCTGACACTTGATGCAGCATCAGAAATTACCGGCGTGTCGCGCAGCATGCTTGCGCAGATTGAAAAGGGTGATGTAAACCCAACGATTTCTGTTTTGTGGAAGATTGCCAATGGCTACAAGGTTTCGTTTACTTCCATAATAGAGGAGCCGCCGCAGGAAACAGTTTCTGTTTTGCGCGCGGCAGAGCCGTTATTGGAGGATGGCGGGCGTTATTTAAACTATCCGGCTTTTGCCTTTGATGAAGCAAAACAGTTTGAAACTTACCGTATTGTCATTAAGCCGCAGGGCAGTTTAAGTGCGCAGCCGCATTTAAAGGGCGCGCAGGAATATATTACCGTTTTTGCCGGACAGGCGGAAATTACCGTTGCAGGGCAAACATATAATCTTATGGAAGGTGATTCTATCCGTTTTAAAGCAGATGTGCCCCATGCTTATTACAACGGCGGCGGTACAGATACGGTGTTAAGCATGCTGATATATTATGATAAATAAACGCTTGTGTTAAATTTTAATTGCCGTGTTTAGTAAATCGTAATTAAGTAAATCGTAATCTACTAAAATAAATAAGGTAACAGCAAATAAAAATCCCGGCATAAACCGGGATTTTTGCGTTAATTATGCTTTTACTGTGCCAGCGGAATGGTGTATTCCGTTAAGCCTTTGGGCTGCGGGCCCTGGTACGGGTTTTCGCGTCCGTCCAGCCCTTTTTCGTGCAGGAAGTCCTCTAAAATTTTGGCAATTTCAAGGTTGTTTAAATCGGCAAAGGCGGCGTGGGTGTTGCCCTTAATGCCAATGTCCGGCAGGGAAAGCACTTTGGCGTCACCGCCGCGGGCATTAATGCGTTCAACCATCTGCCGGGCGCGGTGGCTGGCAACGCGCCATACTTCGCTGTTAAAATTATCGCTCTTTTCTTTGGCGATATTGTCACCGTATATGATGAGAATGGGCATTTTGGTAAGGTTTTCAAATTCTTCCGGCGATACTTCTTGCGGCGCCTGCACTTTATTAATAAAATCGCTGTCGGAAAGCAGCAGGTCGGCAGGCATATCGTCTGACGGGAATGCGGAAGAACCGGGTTCGTAAGCTACAACTGCTTTAACGTGTTCCGGGTCAGCCATAGCGGTTGCCCATCCGTACTGCCCGCTGTTGGAATGGGTAATTAAAACTGCCGGGCCGGTTTGCTTTAACAGCTGAGCCATGGTGTTTGCCATAGTGTCGCGGTATTCTTTGGTGCGCGGTTCTGCGCCGGTATCGGGCGTTTGCTGGCGGAAGAACTGGTCAACCGCGTCCGGCGTTTTGGGAAACTGCGATACCGGGAAGAAGTACGGTTTTTCCGGCGTCAGCCACAAGCCGTTGCGGAAGGCGTCCCACACGCCGCTTTCGCTTGTTATCGTCGGTACGGCGTTGGTCATGTCAACTTTGCTTGCCGTGTAACCGGCACGCCCGCGGCGCGGCTGGTCAATAATGTACACGGGCCAGTCCCTGCGCGGCAGGATAGCCATATAGCCTTCGCGTCCGTCCGGCGTGCTTTCGTAGGTTCTGCCGCTTTGCCCGATGCCGTGCCACATAATCAGCGGGTAAGTGCGCGCGTTCTGCGGAATGTAAAACTGTGCGTAGCCGTGGTCGCCGTGGAAGGTTTCGCCGTTGGGCAGGGTTTGCACCGTGCCGCCGAAGAACAGGCTGCCCATGGTTTTAAGCACGATGGGCTTGTCCTCCGCAGGCTGCTGGGCGTTTGCCATAAGCGGCAGCGCGGTAAAGGCGGCGGCTAAAATTAAGGCGGATAATTTTTTGCTGAGTTTCATTTTGCGTCCTCCTTTTTTAATACACTCGTGTTGCTTTTCTTTGCTTATTTGTATTATAATGGGCTTAGATAGCTGAGGGCAATTGCCAGTTAAAGCTATCTGCGGCTTATGCCGCACTTTTTAAAATTTGGGGTTTAATTATGGAAGCTAAAAAACAGGATTTGCGAGTGCAGAAAACGCTGGCGGCAATTAACCGGGCTTTTGAAGAAATGGTTTGCACCATGCCGCCGCAGGAAATTACCGTTAAGGAACTTACTGAGCGCGCCAAAATTAACCGCAAAACCTTTTATTTGCATTACACCTGCATAGAACACGTTTATGAAGAAGCAATCCGCCGCCTTGCCGATGGTTATATTGAAATAATGGGCAAAACGGAAATAGATAACGGCAGCGGCGCTTTTAATATGAAAAATCTGACGCAGGTCTTTTTTGAATATTATGCCGCTCAGGGCGCGTTTGCCGAAAGGCTTATCTGCAATCCGGATTACCGGCCGTATTTTAACAGGCTGTGGGGCATTACTTTACAGCATAACTGCGGGCAGTTCAACCCTTACAGCCATCTGCCGCAGGAGGAGCAGAACCTTGTTTTTACCTATCTCTGCGCGGCAAATAACGAAATGTACTGCCGCTGGGTGCTGGACGGCAAAAAGGTGCCGCTGCAAAAAGTTATTGCCATAGCGTCGCAGCTTTTGGAGCGCGGCTTGTACGGCTACACGGAGGCTTTAAGGCAAAACAAAACTTGACTTATAGCGGGCTTAAAGGTTTATAATATAAAAAAATTTAAAAGGATGATTGTTGTTTGAAAGCAAAAAAGCAATTATTAGGGTTTACTGCCGCCTCGCTTACTTTAGGGGCGGTTTTTATGGCGGGCGGCGCGCCGATACCGTTTTACCATACTTATGCCGAAATGCTTGGGCTTGATAAAGGCGTGCTTTCGCTGGCAACTGTGGCATATTTTGCTGGTACGGTTATTGCGCTTTTGTTTTTGCCGCGTTTAACCAACTACTGGGGGCGCAAGCGCGCAATTTATTTAACGCTGGCGTTTGGGCTGGCAGGCTGCTTTTTGTTCGGCAACGTAACCGGCGAGTGGCGCATGCTGGCGGCGCGCTTTATGCAGGGGCTAAGCTGCGGGCTGGCCTCAAGCACGGTGGCGGCGTTTATTATTGATAACGAACCGCGGCGCTATAAAGGCCTTGCCGCGGTTATTATCGGCAGTGCGCCAAATATTGGCCTGCCGCTTGGCGCAATGGGCAGCGGCGTGTTTAATATGTTCAGCGATGCGATTGGCATGGTGTTTGTAATTGTGGCGGCACTTTTGTTGTGCTGCGGCGCGTTGGTTTTTGCCAGTACGGAAACAATTACCAGCAAGCAAAGCGGTGCGTGGCGCAGCCTTAAGCCGCAGCTTAAAATTACGCCGCGCGTTAAAAAGCTTTTGCCTGCGGCAGCGTGCGCATTTGCCGGTACCTGGGCGGTGGGCGGCTTTTACCAGTCGTACAGCGCTGCTATCGGTATACAGGAGCTGGGCGTACAAAGCACTTTTGTAGCTTCGCTTACTTTTGTATCGTTCATTGCGCCGGTTGCGCTCGGTGCGGCGCTTTCGCGCGGGCGCGATAAATTTTTGCTGCAGCGTTTTTCCATGCTGGCCTTTTTTATAGCCGTTGCGGGCGTGGTATATGCTATTTACAGCCATTCACTAAGCCTGTTTCTGGCGTTTAACGCAATGGCCGGCATTGCGGACGGCGCTGCTTTTACCGTCAGCATGGCCGGAATTGTGGAAGGCACAAGCCTGCAGGAAAGGGCGGGCGTATTATCTTTAATTTACGTTGTTGCCTACGGCGGCGCGGCGCTGCCGAACCTTCTGGTAAGCCGCATTGCCCAGTATTTTTCGCTGCTGGAGCTTACCGCAGGTTACGCTGTTTTTACGGGCGTAATGTTTATTTTGGTGCTGCTTACCGCAAAGCGCAGCTATTATTATGAAGTATAAACTGCCTGAGGGCAGAGGTTTTTACGGACGGAGGAGAGAAAAATGGCAGATAAAATTTTAGTGGCATATTATTCCAAAACAGGGCACACCAAAGCCGCAGCGCAGAAAATTGCCAAAGCAGCAGGCGGCGCTTTGCACGAAATAGTTCCCGCTAAAGAGTACCCGGCAAGTTATGTTGCCACGGTTGCCGTTGCCAAATGGGAACAGCTTAAAAACGAAAAACCGGCACTTAGTGATAAGGTGCAGGGCTTTAAAGATTATAATGTTGTGCTTGTAGGTTTTCCAATCTGGTGGTTTACCTGTCCGCAGCTGATTAAAACCTTTATGGAAAGCTATGATTTTACAGGAAAAACTGTTTATCCATTCTGTACGCACGGCGGCAGCGGCCCTAAAAACAGCACGCGCGATATCCGTTCCATCTGCCCCGGGGCAGATGTTAAAGAATGTTTTGACGCCACCAAAGATTTAACAGACGCCAAAATTAAAAACTGGCTGGGGCTTGATTAAGGCTGAAAAACGCAGGGTATGTCAAAAATCAGGGAAAGCGTATACGGCTATGTTGTGCGCAACGCTAAAGTTCCGGTTCTGGTTGTTAAATAAACTGTAAAAATAACGGCTTCCGCAGGCAGGTAATGCCTGCGGAAGTTTTTTTATTATATATAAGTAAAATTAATAAATCATCCGCCTGCGCGGCTTGTTTAATGCTGGCGTGCGGCAGCTGCGCTGTGCTAAAATTAAAGTATAAACTGCACGGCAGAGGTGATGAAAATGGAACTGCGTACACTGCAATATTTTTTAACGGTAGCACGCGAGGAAAATATTACAAGAGCCTCGGAAGTGCTGCACATTACGCAGCCTACTTTAAGCAGGCAGATGAAGCAGCTGGAACAGGAACTCGGCACGGAACTTTTTGTGCGCGGGCGTAATTTTGCGCTGACGGAAGCAGGTATGCTGCTGCGCCGCCGTGCGGAAGAAGTTGTGGATATGATGTATAAAATAGAATCCGAAATAGAAACGGCCGGTGAAGTGGGCGGCGTTATTAGCATCGGCAGCGGCGCGCTTAAATCTTCACAGTTTCTGCCGGAGGTAATGTCCGCGTTTCAAAAGATGCACCCAAAAGTAAGGTTTGAAATTTATTCCAACAGCTCGCAGTATATTAAAGAGCGCATGGACAGAGGGCTTTTGGATTTTGGCATTATGCTGGAGCCCATTGATATTGAACAGTACGAATACATCCGCCTGGAGCAGAAAGAGCGCTGGGGGCTTTTAATGCGCAGAGGGCATCAGCTGGCAGAACAGGAAAGCGTTACCTGCGCCGATTTGTTGAGCGTGCCTTTAATAACGCCCGCGCGCCTTTATGTGCAGAAGGAAATATCCAACTGGCTGGGCGCCGATATTAATAAATTAAACGTGCTGGCAACGGTTAATATGATGACGCATGCGGCAATGTTTATCAACAGCGGCGCAGCCTGCGGGCTGACCATTGAAGGCGCCGTTGATTTGTTTGAAGACAGCAAAATGGTTTTTAAACCGCTGAACCCGCGCCTTGAGCTTACGGCGGTATTGGCGTGGAAGCGCTTTCATTCCCTTTCGGGAGCGGCGGCGAAGTTTTTGGAGTATTTTAAGGAGTATCTTAAAAATAAACAGTAAAAAAACAGGAGAGTGCAAAACTGTCCTGTTTTTGTTATTCCGCATAATATTGTTCGTTGGTAACTTCTTCCAGCCACGTTACGTTTTTGCCATTTATTTTATAAAAAATTATGCAAAAAGCGCATACAAAAAACGCACCGCGTTAAACAGCACGGTGCGTTAAGCAGGCGTATAAATCAGTCTTCTTCAAATACAACTTTGCCGTCTTTAAAGGCTTTTATGCGCGCCAGTGATTCCAGATGGTAACCGGCGTCAACAATGCGCTGATGACCCGGCTGGAAGGATTTTTCGATTACAATGCCGATGCCTGCAACTTTGCAGCCTGCCTGATGGGCAATATCGGCAAGGCCGAGCGCCGCTTCGCCGTTTGCCAGAAAGTCGTCAACAATAAGCACGGTTTCGCCTTCATGCAGAAATTTTTTGAGGACGCTTACATCGCTGGTAACTTTTTTGGTGAAGCTGTAAACTTTGGTGGTGTAGGCCGGGCTGCTCATAAGTTCCGATTTTTGCTTGCGGGCAAAAACTACCGGCACATGCAGGCACAGTGCGGTTGTTAATGCGCAGGCAATGCCGGAAGATTCAATGGTGAAAACTTTGTCGATTTTGCATTCTTTAAATCGTTCCGCAAATTCTTTGCCGATAGCCACCATCAGCTCCGGGTCAATCTGATGGTTTAAAAAGGAATCTACTTTAAGTATGGCATCATTAAGCACAATGCCTTCGCTCATAATTTTGTCTTTCAACAGTTTCATGCTGCCACCCCTGCTTTTCCGTTTATTTGTTAAATAATAGAATATGCTATTTTTGGCATTTAGTCCAGTATTTTGTTAAATAAAGTACAAAACTTGTTATCTTCTTAAAAAGTAATACAAAAAGGCTTGACATTACAAAAAAATATTGAGATAATGTAAAGGCAACAAAAACATAACAGCAATTATGTAATGATTAAAGGCGAAGAACGGGAACAGGCTGTTAAAACCGGCAAAGAGAAGCGGCGGATGGTGCAAGCCGCAGCGGTAAAGCAGCAAAGGCTCGCCCGGGAGCCGCGCTTTTGAACGGAGTAGGAAGCGACGCAGAGCGGCGTTAAGCATAATGAAGCCCCAATCAGGGTGGTACCGCGGTTAATAATCGCCCCTGTCTGCATTAGTGCAGGCAGGGGTTTTTTATTTAGCTTTATGGAGTAAAAAATACAGGAGGCAGTTATTATGGGTATGACAATGACGGAAAAGATACTGGCAAGGCATGCCGGGCGCCCCGAAGTATCGGCAGGCGACCTGTTGGTATCGCAGGTGGATTTGGTGCTGGCTAACGATATTACAGGCCCGCCGGCTATTAACGAGTTCAAAAAAATAGGCAAACCGGTTTTTGATAAAACTAAAATTGCGCTTGTGCCCGACCATTTTTCTCCCTGCAAGGATATTAAAGCGGCTGCAATGTGCAAAACCATGCGTGATTTTGCACGCGAAAACGAAATTAAAAACTATTTTGAAGTTGGACGTATGGGCATTGAACATACCCTGCTGCCGGACAACGGGCTTGTTGCGCCGGGCGAAATTGTTATCGGCGCGGATTCGCACACCTGCACTTACGGTGCGGTAAACGCGCTTTCTACCGGCATGGGCTCCACCGATATAGGCTGCGCTATGGCGAGCGGCACCAGCTGGTTTAAAGTACCGGCTGCCATTAAGGTTGAACTTACCGGCAAGCTGCCGCGTTTTGTAAAAGGCAAGGACGTTATTTTAACTTTAATCGGCATGATTGGCGTTGACGGAGCGCGTTACCAGTCGCTGGAATTCTGCGGCGACGGCGTTGCTGAACTGGAAATGGCAGACCGCTTTACCATTTGCAACATGGCGATTGAAGCAGGCGCCAAAAACGGCATTTTCCCGGTGGACGAAAAAACAAAAGCCTACCTTAAAGGCCGTGTAGACCGCGACTGGCAGGGCGTTGAGGCTGACGCCGACGCAAACTATGTGCGTGAAATTAAAATTGAACTTGATAAACTTGTACCTGTTGTTGCTTACCCGCACCTGCCGGAAAATACGCACCCGGCAGCAGAAGGGCGTGATATTAAAATCGACCAGGTTGTTGTGGGCAGCTGCACCAACGGACGCCTTGAAGATTTGGCGCAGGCTGCGGAAGTGCTGAAGGGACGCAAGGTTCATCCTTCCGTACGCTGCATTATCATCCCTGCAACGCAGGAAATTTATAAAGAAGCCATGAAACTTGGCTATATTGATACCTTTATTGATGCCGGTGCGGCTGTTTCCACCCCGACCTGCGGACCGTGCCTTGGCGGTTATATGGGCATTCTGGCTGCGGGCGAAAGGGCAGTTTCCACAACCAACCGCAACTTCCGCGGGCGTATGGGCCATGTAGACAGCGAGGTTTACCTGGCAAGCCCGTACACGGCGGCTGCAAGCGCAGTAACCGGTTATATTACCAGCCCCGAGGAGGTAATGAAATGAGTAAAGTTTGGCGTTATGGCGACCATGTAGATACGGATGTTATCATTCCGGCAAGATATTTGAATATCAGCGATTTTAACGAACTGGCAGAACATGCCATGGAGGATTCCAAAGAAAATTTAACCGTTAATTTTGCCGCTAACGTAAAGCCGGGCGACATTGTTGTGGCAGGCAAAAACTTCGGCTGCGGCTCCAGCCGCGAGCACGCGCCCATGGTGCTGAAGGTTAAAGGCGTTAAGTGCATTATTGCCGACAGCTTCGCACGTATTTTTTACCGCAATGCCATCAACATCGGCCTGCCGGTGTTGGAAATTGGCACTGACGTGGAAAAAATTGAAGCTGGTGACGAGCTTGACGTGGATATGGCCAAGGGCGAAATTAAAATTGTTAACAAAAACATTACCATTAAAACTAAACCGCTGCCGGAATTTATTCAGAAAATTGCCGACTGCGGCGGGCTGATTAACTACCTTAAAGGAGAACAATAATATGAAGATAACTTTACTGCCGGGCGACGGTATCGGCGTGGAAATTGTTGACGCTGCCGTTGAAGTACTGGACGCAGCGGCTAAAAAATATAACTTTACAGTTGAATACGATAAAAAATTGATTGGCGGCGCGGCTATTGACGCTTTCGGCACGCCGCTGCCGGAAGAAACACTTGCAAGCGCCAAAGCAAGCGACGCAGTGCTTCTGGGTGCGGTAGGCGGTCCGAAATGGGATAATGTTGACCCTTCCATCCGCCCGGAAAAAGGACTTTTAAACATCCGCAAAGGGCTGGGGCTGTACTGCAACCTGCGCCCGATGAAGGTTTCCAAATATACGGCGCATCTCAGCCCGCTGAAAACGGAACGTGCCGAAGGCGCTGACCTTTTAATTGTACGCGAACTGACCGGCGGCATTTACTTTGGCACGCACAACGAAGCACATCTTAACGCCGATGGCGTGGAAGAAGCAAGCGACATTGAAATGTACACCCGCCCGGAAGTAGAGCGCATTGCCCGTTTTGCCTTTGAAGCGGCGCGCAAACGCAGCGGCAAGGTAACCAGTGTTGATAAAGCCAACGTGCTGGGCAGCAGCCGTATGTGGCGTAAAATTGTTACCGAAATGCGCGACAAGGAATACCCCGATGTTGAACTGAACCATTTTTATGTAGATAACTGCGCCATGCAGCTGGTACTGAACCCGAAACAGTTTGACGTTGTTTTAACCAATAATATTTTTGGCGATATTTTAAGCGACGAAGCCAGCACCATTGCCGGCAGTATCGGTTTGCTGCCGAGTGCAAGCCTTGGTGACGGCGCAGGCCTGTATGAGCCTATCCACGGCAGTGCGCCGGATATTGCGGGGCAGGGCATTGCCAACCCGCTGGCTACCATTTTAAGCGTTGCCATGATGCTGCGCTATTCGCTGAACCAGGACGCAGCGGCAGACGCAGTGGAACGCGCCGTTGACGAAGTGCTGGAAGCAGGCTACCGTACGCCTGACCTGTGGGCAGAAGGCCTGAAGAAAGTAAGCACTGCCGAAATGGGCAGGCTTGTAGAGGAAGCAGTAAAATAAAGCAGCCGTAAAATAAGGGAAACACATAAGATAGAGATATTATAAAATAGTTATAAATAAGGGAAAGAAAAAAGGCGCAAACCGTATGGTTTGCGCCTTTTTGTTGCAGGATAATAAAGATATTGTTGTTTAGACAACAGGCTGATATAATAAAAATATATGAAAAAATTTTAAAGTTAATATAAAGTCGTTTAACATAATAAAAAAGGAGGATAATAATTATGGGGGTTTATGTAGGTTGTGTTGAGAAAAAAAGTGGATATGCGACTAATTTTTTTAATTTTAAACCTATTTTTGAAATAATTAATGGACAAATTAAGGAATTGACAGATACGGATTTAGAACATTTATTACCAGAATCTGTAAGAAGAAATATTAATTTTTCTTTTAATTGGAATGATTCAGAAGAAACGGCGCAAATGGAGAAAATATTTATTGATAACTCTTTATTTGTATTTGAGTTTACTATTGAAGATCTTCAAGATAATTTTAAAACTAATACAAATGAAAGAAATTCTACTGGTTACAAAGTTCAAGCTCTTAACATGTTAAATAAAGGTAAAATTCGCTATATTGATAAAGATGAAATATATTATATCGTGTCAAAAAACGACTTATTATCAAACTTTACAAATGATGTGGTAGTCGGAATAGATGTACAATATATTCCTGAAGGTAATAAAGTTTTTGTTGAATTTGAAAATTATTGGGTAGGTCCATATATAGTAGGATACAGATCTATAGATTCTACATATTATATAAAACCTCAAATTAAAGAAAATAAGTATACCGTTAATGGATATAATAAAAATGATGTTATAATAAAAGAAGTTATAGTTTCAGATAATTACGGGAGTAATTCTGAAATCAAATGGAATTTTTTAATTGCAAATAAATATGCCAAAACCCATCAAATTGATGTAATTAATGATAAAGTTTTAATTGATGGTTTTCGTGATAGCGTTCAAAACACTGTAACTCTTGAAAAAAACATAAATTTAGATAATATAGATTTATTGTTAAAACGTTATGATGAATCCATACTTTCTGGTTCTATTTTGACAAAAGAAATACAAGAAAATAGATTAGATAGATTATTCGATATTTTAACGTCAGAAGAAAATGTAGATTATACACTTAGCACAATTACTGACATAATATGTGATTTATTGGTAAAATATCAAAAAAATGAAAATGTAGAAAAATGGTTGCAAAATATTATTGAGAAGCATCCAGATTTAATTGAACAATTAAAAGAATCAAAAACTATTTCTGAACGAATTGATAAAATGGAACAAAATTTGTCAGAATTAATAGAACAAAGAGGAAGATTAGATGAGGAAATAAAAAGAAAACAAGATGAAGCAAATGAAATTAATAAAGCTGCTATTGAAGCAAAAAAAATTGAATTATTAGAAATGGATGCCAAATATGCTGATTTATGTAATAAGATAAATACGGCAAAACAAGTGTATAATTTAATGGAGGATATATGTAAACTTCAAGAAAAGCAAAATGATTATAAAAAAGAAGTTGATTATTTAGAATGGCATAAAAACCATTTAGAGAATGAAACAAAAGGTTTAGAAGTAAAATTTAATCAGTTAATTACTAACTCATATGAAAAAATGTTTAACATAGCTTTTGATGGCTTCATTGCAAATGAAATGCTTAGTGCAGCAGCAAAATGGGAAGCTGAAAAAGCAGATGTAGAGCATGATAATCTTATGTTAAAAATTAATTCTGTTTTATGTAAAGATAAAACGAGAGAAGAACTAATTGAGTATTTATGTAAAAATATTCAAATTAAGCGGCCTACTTATAGCCGAAATACAATTTTAAATATAGCTATTTGTTTTACTCAAAGTTTTCTTACGGTATTTTCTGGAGAACCAGGCTGTGGTAAAACATCAATATGTAATATTTTTGCAGAAGTGCTTGGATTGAATAAAATTTCTGATTCAGTTGATTGTGGTCAAGAAGAAAAAGAGTATGTAAAAAGATATGTTCCTGTTTCTGTCGAAAGGGGATGGACTTCAAAAAGAGATTTTGTAGGATATTATAATCCGCTTTCTAAGAAATTTGATAGAAGTAACCGCAGAGTGTATGATGCATTACATTTTCTTAATACAGAAAAATGTAGAGAGATGAGTAAATTTCCATATTTAATTTTATTAGACGAAGCAAATCTTAGCCCAATGGAATATTACTGGTCTGATTTTATGAATATTTGTGATGATCTTGGCTCACAAAGCAAAATAAATTTAGGCGAAGATTATGTTTATACAATACCAGAAACTTTACATTTTTTTGCAACAATAAATAATGATCATACGACGGAAACACTTTCACCTAGATTAATTGATAGAGCATGGATCATATCTTTGCCAAAGCAAAACAATATTTCTTTTAAAAACATAGATATACCAAATGAAAACATCGAATTAGTTTCTTGGAGATCTCTTTCTAATGCTTTTGCCCCGGATAAAGCAGAGTATGTTTTTAATTCAGAAGTACAAAAAATTTATAATTCTATTATTTTAAAATTAAAAGAAAAAAGGTTTACTGTAAGTCCGCGTGTTGAGAGGGCAATTAAACGCTATTGGGATGTTGCTTCAATAACGTTTGAAGCAGATGAAACTAAAACTGAACCAGAAATTGTAGCATTGGATTATGCTGTGGCACAAAGAATTTTACCTAAAATCATAGGTAGTGGAGAAGAATTTGAAAAATGGTTAGAAGATTTAAAAAGTCTTTGTAATAACCATGGATTAAATATGTGTGTACGAATTTTAAAAGATATTATTGAACGTGGTAATCAGCAGATGAAATATTATCAGTTTTTCTATTAAAGGTGATTTATGTTATGGAGAACGTCTTTTTAAAAATAATTCCATATAAAGGACAACCTTTTGTAATAGAAGTATTTGAAAATACTGAAAAACAAGTTACTTGGGAAAATTTTTTAACATTTTCTGAGAATGATAATTATGTTTTTTCAGATATTAGCTACGAGTTTATTATTGAAAGTAAAGATATTTCAATAATAAAAGATGTATGTGTTTATATTAATGATGAATATGAAAAATCAGTGTATAAAGATGGTAAAATTTATTTTCCTTTAAGATCTATCAGCGATAAAAGAATTTTCTTGGATTGTTATGGTTTTGTTGAGATAAGTTTAAAATTTATCTTTGAAAACGGAGATGAAAAATTTTACTATTCAGATTATATACCTGTATTAGTACGAAAATCTGATATAAATGAATCAATAAAAGCCATGATTAACTATTTATATATTAATCAAGAAAGTTTATTGTTTAATAGCGTATTAAAGTCAAAAAACTTAGCTGGTTTCAAGAAAAGTGAATATACTAATTTTGAATCCCAAATTTTACTTGCTGAGCAAATTGCAGAAATATATGAAAATAGTTATGGATATTTTAAAGCAAATAGTCGATTTCGCATTGAAAAAGCTTTAACTATTGATTCTTTGGATCATTTAGAGTTTATGAGCTTAGATACATTAAAATATATTGTATCACATCCTGAGCAATTGAAATCTGTAAATAGTACTGTTGGTATAAGAATTAATAACCGTGTATATGAACCTAAAAAAACATTGTTATTGCAAAATATTAATTCTTATAATATTTATGAAAATAGAGTAATAATAAGTTTTTTACGAAAAATGGTAGATGAAGTAAGTTTTTTAAAAGAAAAATGTCAAAATCTTTTAGAAAAAATTTCTTATAATGAAGTATATAGTGATGAATATGTATACTCTTCTTATTTTATGTTTATTGAAACAAAAAGAAGATTAGAAAGGAAGATGAATAAACTTACAGAAATTTATAATAAATTTGCCAAATTATGGATTATGTATAATAATGCGTTAACGGTTTCTGCGGATAAATTACTTATAGAACCAAGACCTAGTGCAATATTTATGTCAGAACCGCATTATAATAGAATTTTTTTGCAAATTTATAAATGGTTTAATTTCGGTATTTATGATTTTGCAAAGGAAAAATTTATGCTTTCTTTTATTAAAATATCAGCACTTTATGAAAGCTATTTATTGGCTAAATTAATTAAGTACTTTAGTGATAAGGGGTATATCCTTTATAAAAAAGAGAAGTGTATTTATCCTGTTTCTAAAAAACAGAAATATAAGAATACTAATTTTATAAATACATTTTTCTTTTCAAATTCACAAAGAACAATAACTTTGTATTATCAACCCGTAATATTCGATACTGATCAAACTAGTATAAATGGAATTGGATTATATAGAAATAATTCTATATCAATTTATTCTGATGATGATGTGCAAGCCAGTGGACATTATTATGTTCCTGATTATTTAATTAAAATTGAAGAAAAAAATAAAATTAAGTATTTTATTATTGATGCTAAATTTAGTGATATAACGCAGGTCAGAAGGCACTATATAAAAGATTTAGCTTTTAAATATTTGTTTTCGATTAGTACAATTGATAATGATGATATTATTAAAGGAATGGGTATAATTTATGGTAAATGTTCGGAAGATGATAAATTAAGGAGCGTTTATGATAATAAAATTGGAGAAAATGAAATTATACCTATGGTTGAAACTTTACCATTAATTGAAAGTGTTTCTAATGAAAATCAATATGGTAAATTAGACAATTTGTTTATGAAAATTTTAGAGTAACTCAATTGTTTATTTTAGAGTTATCTTGTGTTTTAATTTATGTTATATGCACTTTTACATGTTGCGAAAAAATTTTTAATGTGCTATACTTACATCAATCTGTTTAACGCCGGTTAAGCAGGTGCCTTTATTTATGTATCGCAGGCCTTAGAAGATACATAAATAAGGGCATTTTTTGTTTTAACCGCATTTTTAAGGAGGTTTTTAATTTATGGCATGGTTAGATTTATTTATAGCGGGTATTTTTGAGGTTGTATGGTCTACCTGTTTAAAATATTCGCACGGATTTACCAATGTAATGTTTACGGTTTTAACCTTTATCGGCATGGGTTTCAGTTTCTGGTTTCTGGCGCACGCGGTTAAATCGCTGCCAATGGGCACGGCTTATGCCATCTGGACTGGGATTGGTGCGCTGGGCGCCGTTATAGTGGGCGTTATTTTGTTTAAGGAACCTGTTACGCTGGTGCGTTTATTTTTTGTGGCAATGCTTTTAACAGGCATTATCGGCTTAAAATTAACATCCGGCCAGTAAATTAAATAAGGAAGGCTTATGCATGGCTGCCGTTATTAGCGGCAGCTTTTTTTATTATGCGCTGCCCGTTTTTGGGCAAATGTATCATTTGATACGGAAAATTTTTGTATACAAAATAAAAGACAGATGTGTTTGCATTTTTCTGAATAATGTGTTAAATTAATGTTAAATATTAGTTAAATAAAAGTAAAAATACAGTTAAATTTTTAACTTTTATTTTGACGCACAATATTTTAAGCTGCCTTGGCGTTACGCAGGGCAGGAAAATTAAGGAGGTTTTATGATGTTAAAGAAAACAACGTTGTGGCTGCTTTCTGTGATGATGCTGTTAATGATGCTGGTTGCAGGCTGCGGCGGCGGAGAAGAAAAGAAAGCTGCCAATGACAGCCAGAAGCTCATCGTTTACACATCCATGAAGGAATCGCTTATTAAAGGCATTGTAGACGGCTTTAAAAAAGCCAACCCCGGCATTGATGTTGACTACCAGTCTGCCGGTGCAGGCAAGCTGATGGCTAAAATTGCCGCAGAACGCCAGAGCGGCAAAATTTTGGCCGACGTTATCTGGACAAGTGAAGTTCCTGACTTCTATAACATGAAAAACGAAGGCATTCTTTTAAATTACAAGAGCCCTGTTGAACCCGAAACCGTAAATCCGTTCAGCGATTATGACGGCTCTTTCCATGCAGCACGCCTTGGTACTCTTGGCATTGTTATTAATACCGATAAAATTAAAACCGCTCCTACCCAGTGGTCTGATTTGATGAAACCTGATTTTAAAGACCGTTTCGGCATTGCCAACCCGGCTCTTTCCGGTACTTCTTACATGAGCGTTGCGCTTCTGGAAAAACAGTTCGGCTGGAAATTCTTTGAAGACATTAAAGCCAACGGCGGCCGTATCGGCAAAGGCTCCGGCCAGGTTATCGACGATACTGCTTCCGGCGAACTTTCCGCAGCTTTGGCAGTAGACTATATTACCAATGCTAAAATCGAAAAAGGCGCACACCTGCAGCTTTGCTATCCGCCCGAAATGCTGGTAGTTCCGAGCCCGGTTGCTATTTTTAAAGACAGCGCCAAAGCTGAAGCAGCTAAAAAGTTTGTAGATTACCTGCTCAGCAAAGAAGCACAGACTCTCGTTGCACAGCAGGGCACCATTCCTGTACGTGAAGATGTAGAAATTCCGGCTAAATTCAATCTGCCTGCTCCGAAAGAAGCTTTGGAAAAATCCATTAAGATTGACTACATTGAAGCAATTAAAACCAAAGAAGACACCATTAAGAAATTCTCTGACATTATGCAGATGAAACAGTAGTTCTGGCATAAGAAGGCTAATTAAATAATGGGCTAAGAAAGGCGGCGGAGCGGGGTTGCCCGTTTCGCCGTTTTTGCAGTTAATACATTTACAGGAGGTTGCCTTATGGAAGATATCATTAAGGTTGAAGGCGTTGCCAAAGCCTACGGCAAGCATCAGGTACATAAAGGCCTTGACCTTGGCATAAAAAAAGGCGAGTGCTTTACTCTGCTTGGTCCTTCCGGCTGCGGCAAAACGGTTTTGATACGCCTTATTGCCGGGCATGAAGTTCCGGATGAAGGCCGTATTATTATTGATAATACCGTTGTTGCCGACAGCGCCAGCGGTGAGTATATTCCGCCCGAAAGGCGCGGGTTGGGCATTGTGTTCCAGGATTATGCGGTTTGGCCGCACATGACGGTTTACGATAACATTGCGTATCCGCTGAAAATGGAAAAACGCCCGAAAGAAGAAATTGATAAATTAGTAATGAAAATGATTGATATTGTCGGCATGAAAGGGCTCGACAAACGCCTGCCTTCCGAGCTTTCCGGCGGCCAGCAGCAGCGTGTTGCTCTGGCACGCGCACTGGTTGCAGACCCTTCGGTTATGCTTCTGGATGAGCCGCTTTCCAACCTTGACGCAAACCTGCGTGAGGAAATGCGCTTTGAGATTAAGGCTTTGCAGCGTCGGTTCGGCATAACGGTTATGTATGTAACGCATGACCAGGAAGTTGCGCTTGCCATCAGCGACCGTATTGCCATTATGGACAACAACGGCCATATCCGCCAGATTGGCACGCCGTACGAAATTTTTGAAAAACCTGCCGATTTGTTCATTTTTAAATTTATGGGCATCGCCAATTTCCTTGGCGTACGTGAAGAAAACGGCGCTTACCTTGTCGGCAGCGGCACGCAGCAGGTGCCGTGGGAAAAACCGCAGGGCAGCGGCATTAAAAATTGGGTTGCGGCTTTCCGCCCGTCGGATGTTATTATTACCCGCGGCGGCGCAGGGCTGAAGGGCGTTATTAAACGTGCTAACTTCCTTGGCGCAACCATGGACTACATGATTGAAATTGACGGTGAGCATCTGCGTACGGAAATTGTAACGCATGAAGCGATTTCCGAAGGGCTGATGTTTAACGAGGGCGAGGAATGCGTGGTTAATTTCCGTGCCCTGCACTGGTTTGATGCGGCTCAGCTGAAGGAGGTGGAAGAATTATGAGTACAATTAAAAAAGATTCCGGTTTTGGCGTAGCCCAGATAATTCTTTTAATTTCTATTGCCGTACTGGTTATTTTTGTTGCGTGGCCTGTACTTTTAATTCTGTTTAACGCCTTTTTTGTTGACGGCACTTTTAACAGCAGCGACTTTTACGCTGTACTGACCGAGCCTGAAACTTTCCAGGCATTGAAAAACTCGCTGATTATCGCCAGCATGACGACGATTGGCAGTACGATTGTAGGCACGTTTTTTGCGTGGCTTGTTACCCGTACCGACCTGCCGTACAAAACTTTTATGAAGAGCCTGTTCCTTGTGCCGTTTATGCTGCCGAGCTTTATCGGCGCTTTGGCGTGGAAGATGCTGCTTTCTCCGAACTCCGGCTATATTAATACGTTCTTTATGGAAACTTTTGGCCTTACGGAACCTGTATTTAATATTTACAGCTACTTCGGCATCAGCCTAGTAGAAGTTATGTACTTATTCCCGTTTGTATTTATACAGGTTTGCGGCGCGCTGGAGCGCATGGACCCGACTCTGGAAGAATCGGCGCGTATTTCCGGTGCAGGCCTGTTTACCATTACCCGCAAAATTACCATTCCGCTGGTGCTGCCTTCCATTATGTCGGGCGCGCTGCTGATTATGCTGTACTCCATGGCACATTTCGGCACGGTTGCGGTACTTGGCATTGAGCAGGGTATTTACAACATCCCGACGCTTATTTACGAAAAAATTCACCAGAGCGGCGGCAGCTTCGATTCTATCCGTACCGGTACGGTACTTGCAACGGTGCTTGTTGTAACGGCTGCGCTTATCATCTGGGCACAGCAGAAGGTTTTGAGCCGCGGCCATTATCAGATTATCGGCGGCAAAAGCTTCCGCCCGATGGAACTGAAACTGCGCGGGCTGCGTTATCCGCTGCTGTTCTTCTGCCTGGCTTATATTGGCTTTACAATTCTTCTGCCTACCGTGGTTATCTTCCTCGTTGGCGGCGTAAGCACTTACGGTTTGCCGCTTACATGGGAAAACCTGTCGCTTGATAACTACAAATACATTCTGTTTGAATACGAAGTAACCAAAGACGCTATCTTCAACAGCGTAACTTTAGGCCTTGCAGCAGCAGTTATTACCATGTTTGCAGGCGTAATGATTTCTTACGTTATTGTTAAGATGAAAGTACGCGGCAAAGGCATTCTGGAATTCCTCGGCATGCTGCCGTTCTCCGTACCGGGCTCCGTTATTGCGCTGGGCGTTATTCTGGCATGGAGCGGTAAATTCGGCATTAACCTATATAATACGGTTTGGATTATCCTCGTTGCCTATATTGCCCGCTACATGGCATTCAGCTTAAAGGCTAACAGTGCCGCGCTGGAACAGGTACACGATTCTTTGATGGAAGCATCGCGTTCCTGCGGCGCTACCATGTGGCAGTCCTTAAAAGATATTGTTATTCCGCTGGTTCGCCCGGGTATGATTAGCGCGTTCTTCTTAATCTTCCTGCCGGCATTGCGTGAACTTACGGTATCCATTATGCTGTATGCGCCTACCACAAGAACTATCGGCGTTGCCATTTATACTCTTAACGAGGACGGCGAAACCGTTATGAGTACCGCGCTGGCTGGTATCGCCCTTATCATCATCGTCTGCGGGCAGATGCTGATTAACCATTTTACCAAGAAAGTGAGTGAGTAACCGTCATGTCTTATATACGCTTAGTTAACGTTACAAAACGCTTTGGCAATGTTACTGCCGTAGATAACCTGAACCTTGAAATCGGCAAAGGCGAGTGCTTCTCCATGCTTGGTCCTTCCGGCTGCGGAAAAACAACTACCCTGCGTATGGTGGCAGGCTTTGAGGATTTAAGTGACGGCGAAGTATGGGTTGGCGACCGTCTGTTGTCATCTCCTAAAAAGCATCATTACACACCGCCCGAAAACCGCAATTTCGGCATGGTGTTTCAGGCTTTTGCCGTATGGCCGCATATGAGCGTTTATGAAAATGTTGCTTTTCCGCTGAGGCTGCGCAAACTGCCTGCGGCAGAAATTGAGCAGCGCACTAAAGACGCGCTTACGGCAACAAACCTTTTAAAATCAGCCAACGAAAGCCCGGCAAGCCTTTCCGGCGGCGGCAAACAGCGTGTTGCGCTGGCGCGTGCGCTTGCCATTAACCCTGACGTTATGCTGCTTGACGAACCGCTTTCGAGCCTTGACCCGCATCTGCGCGAGGAAATGCGCTTTGAAATTAAAGACTTGCAGCGTAAATACGGTTTTTCCATTATTTACGTTACGCACGACCAGTCGGAAGCCATGGCGCTTTCTGACCGCATTCTTGTTATGAAGCTGGGCGTAATGCAGCAGATTGATTCGCCGCTTGACGTATATAACAATCCGGCAAATAAATTTGTATTCAGCTTCATAGGCGTGTCGAGCTTTACCGATGTGGTATGGCAAAACGGCGCAGCCTGCATTAAAGGCGATAACCGCCCGCTGCCGCAGGGGCTTGTTGTTCCGGCGCGCATGCAGGGTGAAGCCGTATTTAACCTTGCCAGCCGCCCGACGGAAATAAGGTTCACAAATGAAAACGATATCAACGCAGTACGCGGTATTGTAATGCGTAAAGCCTTCCTTGGCGAAATTATCGACTACCTTGTAAAAATAGGCGACCAGGAAGTGCGCGTGCAGATTGGACGCCGCGACCCGGGACCGGAAACCGGAGAAGTATGCTATCTGCATTTCCTGCGTCCGTTCTGGTACAAGGTTGATGAATGAGAAATTGAATAAATAATTAAAACCAGCACCCTGAAAGTTTATAACTTTTTGGGTGCTGGTTGTTTATAGCGCTGCTTTTTTGTCTGCTTCTTTTATTAAACAATCATTGCAAAGCGTTTCGGAGTGAGTTACGGGCAGGCGTTTGCCGCATTCTTTACATCTGGCAATAAACATTGTTTTATCGCCTATCAGCAGGTTATTGATTTTAATGCACAAGCGTTGTCTTTCCGCCAAAAAGTCATCAAAAAAACCAAACGTGTTTGCCAGGTGGTAACGTATTTCGTAAGCGCGGTACTGTACTTCGCAGTCTGTTAAATTGTCGGAGCGGCCTTCCGGCAACGGCAGGGCTTCGCCGTTATTTATCGCCAAGCAGCAGGAGCGCCAATAGCTCATCAGCTGCGGGTCGGAAGTATTAAAGGGGCAGCGGATAAGTTTAAAAAGGTCTTCGGTAGCAAATGCCGCAGCATCGTTTTTGAGGAATTTCAGCAAAATAAGGGCTTCCGTCATCCGTTCCCGCCGGAAAGTTTTATCTAAAAGCAGACGTTCCCATTCTTCAAGGTATATTTTTAAATCTGCACCGCCGGTAATTACCTCCTGCGGAAAGGGCAATGTTATGCGTTTCAGCGGTACTATGCCTTTGGCTAATGCCGATTGAATATGTTCCGGGCGCGTCATGCTTAAAACTTCGCCCGCGTCAAATTTGCCGTACCTGCCGGCACGTCCGGCAATCTGGCGTATTTCGTAAATCGAAAGCGGGCGGTAGGCACCGTAATCCCACTTGTCCGTTTCGCAGAAGATAATGCGCTTTATCGGCAGTGAAACGCCCATGCCGATAGCATCCGTTGCTACAACTACGGTGCTTTCGCCGCTGTTAAACCTGCGTATTTCTTCGCGCCGTGCGGCAGGCGGCAGCCATCCGTAAATTACGCTGGTTTTAACGCCCATGTCTTCCAGCGCGGCGGCTATTGCCAACACTTTTTTGCGTGAGAATGCAATTAAGGCATCGCCGGGCTGGATATCAGCAAGATGTTTAAAAGTTCCGGAGAATTTCAGCGGCGCAAGGCGCTCATAGTAGTTTACGGTATAACTGGCATTGATAGAGTTTAAAAGAGAGATAATTAAATCTGCGGCTTCCGGCGCAAGGCACAGGTGAATTTCATCAGCGTTAAGCTGCAAAATGGCTTTTGTCCAGTGCTGCCCGCGCCGCTCATCTGCTATTAGCTGGCATTCGTCAATAACCGCAACGTCGTAATGGGCGTCAAAGCAGCAGGTTTCAATAGTGGAAGACAGCACCTTGGCAAAAGGTACGTCCTCACGTTCTTCGCCGGTAAGCAGGGAACAAAAGACGCCGTTATAATTTAAGGTATCAAAAATCTCCAGCGCTAACAGGCGCAGTGGGGCCAGGTAAATGCCGTTTTCGGCTTTTGCAAAACGCTTTAAGGCGTGATAGGTTTTACCGCTGTTTGTAGGGCCGATGTGAAGAACAAAATTTCGGCCTGCGTTTGGCACGGATTCAAACAGGGTGTTGATACTGCTTGCACGGATAAGTGCTTTGCGCACGGTTTTGCGCTTTTTGGCGTTGGGCTCGCTGCCTCTGGTTGAATAATGGTCATGCTGAAATTTCTTTCTTTGCATTATTTCTTCCACAACGGAAACCGGCCAGGCGTCCCTTAATTTATTGCTGTTTTTGGAGGTACTTATTTTAACCGGCGTAGGAAAGAAACGGCCTATAAATTTATCGTTTATTAAAAAACGGCGCTTTAATTCTCTTTTGGTCATGTATTCGTTAAAGCGCTGTTTTGTTTCGGTCATTTATGGTTTCACCAACTTTTAAGCTATTTTGTTAAAGCAATTATAAAAATTATTTTATCATATTTTAAGCAGGCGTTTAAATAAAATTAACGTAAAAATGAATATCACGCAGAATAATAAAACCTCCCGCTTGTATAAACGGGAGGTTTGGTGTTTTAACGTACTTTTTATGCCTTGATTTCAATTTCCATCAGGCAGTCGCCGCTTTCGATACGGCTGCCGGCCGCTACATGGATTTGCGATACAATGCCGCTGATAGGTGCGGCGATGGTGGTTTCCATCTTCATTGCTTCGGTTACGATAAGCGGGGTACCTTTTTCGACAGCCTGGCCTTTTTCAACCAGCAGTTTAACAACGGAACCGGAAAGGGTTGCGCCGATTTCACCGGGGTTGGTTTTATCGGCTTTTTTGCGCGTTACATTGGTAGATTTAACATTTCTGTCTTTAATATCAATTTCACGCGGCAGGCCGTTGAATTCGAAGAAAATGGTACGGATGCCGTCTTCGTTTGCTTCGCCTATCTGCAAAAGCTTGATAACGAGCATTTTGCCCTGTTCGATTTCAACTTTAATTTCTTCGCCGGTTTTCATGCCAAAGAAGAAGGTAGGCGTATCAAGTACGGAAACATCGCCGAATTCGGCATGGCGTACTGCCCAGTCGCTGAATACTTTCGGGTACAGGCAGTAGCTGCTTACAGCTTCGTCGCTGGTCGGCGCGCCCATTTCCGCAAGGCTGGAGCGTACTTTTTCAAAATCTGCCGGGGGCAGTGCAGCACCGGGGCGGCCTTCGATAGGTTTGCGCCCTTTAAGAATAATTTGCTGCAATTTCTGCGGGAAGCCCTGATACGGTACGCCCAGGCGGCCTTCAAAGAATTCTACAACGGAAGCCGGGAAGCTGAGCGAATCGCCTTTGGCGTAAATGTCTTCTTCGGTAAGGTCATTCTGAACCATAAACAGTGCCATATCGCCAACCATTTTGGAAGACGGCGTTACTTTAATAATATCGCCGAACATCATGGAAACGCGGTGGTACATATCTTTAATGTCTTCCCAGCGTTCGCCGAGGCCTACTGCTTTGGCCTGCTGCTGCAGGTTGCTGTACTGGCCGCCCGGCATTTCGTGGATGTAAACTTCCGGGTTGGGGTAAGAAACGGTGTTGTCGATTGCTTTATAATACGGACGTACGCTTTCCCAGTAACGGGACATTTCGTTAAGAGCATTAATGTCAAGGTGCGGCTGGCGCGGATGGGCAGAAAGTGCGTAGTACAGGCTTGCGCCGCTCGGCTGGGAAGTGCCGCCGCTCATAGCGCTCATGGCTACGTCAACAATATCTACGCCGGCGTCGATAGCGCGGGCATAAGTGTAAATGCTGTTACCGCTGCCTTCGTGCGTATGCAGGTGGATAGGCACGTTAACTGCTTCTTTAAGGGCAGAAACAAGCTGGTAAGCTGCTTCCGGCTTCAAAAGGCCTGCCATATCCTTAATGCAGATGGAGTTGGCACCGGTTTTTTCCAGTTCTTTCGCCATGGTTACATAATATTTAAGGTCGTATTTATCACGGCGCGGGTCTAAAATATCGCCGGTGTAGCATAATGCAGCCTCGGCAAATTTACCTGCGTCGCGTACAGCGTCCAGTGAAAGGCGCATGTTTTCAATGCCGTTAAGGCTGTCGAATACGCGGAACACGTCAACGCCGTTTTTCGCGCTGAGGCGGATAAATTCTTTAACAACATTGTCCGGATAGCTGGTGTAGCCAACGGCATTGGCGCCGCGCAGCAGCATCTGGAACAGAATGTTCGGGCATTTTTCGCGGAACTGGCGCAGGCGTTTCCACGGGCTTTCGTCAAGGAAGCGGTAGGCAACGTCAAAAGTTGCGCCGCCCCAGCATTCAAAGCTGAACAGGTTAGGCAGCTTGGCTGAGGTAGTGCCGATAACTTTCAGCATATCGTTGGTGCGCATACGGGTTGCAAGCAGCGACTGGTGCGCGTCACGGAAGGTTGTATCCGTAAACAGCACTTCTTTTTGGTCCATAACCCATTTGGAAAGCCCTTCCGGCCCCTGCAAATCCAAAATCTGCTTGGTGCCGTCGGCAGGTGTGCCTTTAAACGCTTTAGGCAGGCTGAGCGGAGCAAATTCCGGTTTGGGCTGTACGCCTACATTGTTGTAGCCGTTAACGGTTACATCGGCAATGTAGTGCAAAAGCCTGGTGCCGCGGTCCAGTGTTTTCGGGAAGATGAAAAGTTCGGTGTTTTCATCAACAAACGAAGTATTGTAGCTGCCGTCGAGGAAACTGGGGTGAGCCAGAACATTTTCGAGAAACAGAATATTGGTTTTAACGCCGCGGATGCGGAATTCTTTTAAGCAGCGCAGCATTTTGGTAATGGCAATTTCGTGGGTAAGGCCGTGAGTGGTTGCCTTAACCAAAAGCGAATCGTAATACGGGGTAATAACGGAACCGGTAAAAGCATTGCCGCCGTCCAGACGCACGCCAAAGCCGCCGCCGCTGCGGTAGGCAATCAGCTTGCCGGTATCAGGCATAAAGTTGTTGGCAGGGTCTTCGGTGGTAATACGGCACTGAATGGCATGGCCGAAGCTGGTAATTTTATCCTGTTCGGGAATGCCGATTTCCGGGCTGTGCAGGGAATAGCCTTCGGCAATTTTAATCTGGGTCTGCACAATATCAAAGCCGGTAATTTCTTCGGTAACGGTATGTTCAACCTGAATACGCGGGTTAACTTCGATAAAGTAGAAGTTGCCGTCCGGGGTAACGAGAAATTCAACCGTACCGGCGCTGAGGTAATTAACGTTTTTCATCAGCTTAACGGCTGCGTCGCAGATTGCTTTGCGCAGTTCGGGTTTAAGCGAAAAGGCCGGGGCAATTTCCACCAGTTTCTGGTGGCGGCGCTGTACGGAGCAGTCGCGCTCGAACAAATGCACAATGTTGCCCTGCGTATCGCCCAAAATCTGAACTTCGATATGTTTCGGGCTTTCAAGGTATTTTTCAAGGTAAATTTCATCGCTGCCGAAAGCCTTCATAGCTTCGGATTTAGCCATGTTGTATACGGTTTCCAAATCTTCGTTGCTGTTTACCATGCGCATGCCGCGCCCGCCGCCGCCGTTAACGGCTTTAAGCATAACGGGGAAGCCATGCGCCTGCACAAAACGGTAAACGTCTTCAACGCTGTCAATCGGGCCGTCGCTGCCCGGAATCATCGGAATGCCGGCAAGCTTGGCCTGTTCGCGCGCATTAACTTTGTCGCCGAACATAATAAGGTGTTCAAGGCGCGGGCCGATAAAGATAATGCCTTCTTCGGCGCAGCGTTTTGCAAGGTCGCTGTTTTCGCTTAAAAAGCCGTAGCCGGGATGGATGGCGTCTACATCGTGCTCATGCGCGATACGGATAATGTCTTCAATATCAAGGTAAGCATCGATAGGGCCCTTGCCTTCGCCGACAAGGTAGGCTTCGTCAGCTTTGTTGCGGTGCAGTGAAAGTGTGTCTTCTTTTGAATAAATTGCCACTGTGCGGATGCCGAGTTCGTTGCAGGCACGGAAAACGCGGATAGCGATTTCGCCGCGGTTGGCAACCAGTACAGACTTAATTTTTTGCATAGTATACCCTCCTTCGGATAGCACTGTACCTATTTTATTAAAAAAAGTTACTAATTGCAATGGTTTCAGCGTAAGTATTTCTGTATACAGGAAAACATAACGGCATGCAGGGAAACATGCCGTTTAAAACAGTTAATTTTTTAAATATTTGTCAAAAAAAGCGGTAATAACATCAAGCACCGGCTGCTGAACCCAAAATGTGCCGTATAACAAAGCCGCCTTAAAATAATGTACATATTTATTATAATACCGCTTTATTATGCGTGGCAAATTGCAGGCACTGTTAAAACTTCAATTTAAAATAACGATATGGTATAATTTTAATATAAAGGGAAAGAGGTGTATGAGATGAAAAGAATTTTATTATTTGTAATTATGTTAATGATGATAACTGTTTCTGCTTTCGCTAATAAACAGGAATGGATTGATAAAAATTATGATTTTGGAAAGGCAAAAAATATTTTAATAATGTTTTATGTGCCTGATGAGTTAAAAAATGGCATTACAGAAAAAGAAACACAGGAATTATTTGATGAAGCAGTACAAAGAAAATTAGTTAACAAATTAGGGAGTTATGGATATAATTTTAAAACAATAGCTGATGCCACAAACGATATTCAGGCATTGTATGGAATTAATATAAGTAAGTTTTCAACGAATGATGATATTTTTAGTAAATATATAAAAGAGAATATTGATTTGGTGTTTAATGTGAATTTAATGGATTATTCTACAGGTATGCGGTACAAGGAAGGCTATTCTTATACTGTTCCTAAAACAGAATCACATTATGTTAGCAATGGATTGTATGGTGGGCAAATCGTTACGACACATACAACGGAACAACATTATGTAGAACCTAAAAATGTAAAAGTATCTTATGTTTCAGTAAAATTTATAATTGATGATGTAACAACGGCAACAAATGTATGGACACGTATCGGTGAACGTGACCGTGAAGGCAGCAATAAACATAAAGATAATTTTGAAAATATTATTAATAGCTGTTTTAATGATTATGTTAAAAAAGTTAAAAAAGCAGCTAATATAGATTAAAGAAGGTGTATTTTATGAAAAAGTTGTTAGGTTTTATTTGTGCAATTTTAATAACTGTTTTTGCCATAATGCCTAATACATATGCAGAAGCGCAAAAGAACTATGGCAATTTAGATATGAATAGATGGGGTGTATTTTTAGAAGATGAAGATAGAACGGTATTAATAGATAAAAATTTAATAGATTATAAATCTGATTATAAAGATAATTTATTAAGCAATTTTTGGGTATGTCATTTTTTTACAATGGAAAATAAAATGATTATGGAAAATATTACGATAAATTATAATGAAAGAACAATAGCCGTAGATGCTTTTGTAGAATATGATAAAGAAGGTAATTTGAAAAACAGCGAGACATTTTCGTATCCCAAATATAATAAAATTATTCCGGGAACAGTTGGTGAAGATTTATTAAATTTTTTCTTTCCCAAAGAGCATATAAAAGAAATTGAAATTTATTTAAAAGATAAAGATCAAAATTAAATTATAATAATCAAAGCAGGCATACAAGGATGTCTGCTTTTTTATGCTTGATTTATCTTTAATAATTGTATATACTAAATATGTGCTTGTTGGTGCGCCAGCTCGTCCGTGTAAAGATTTCATCAACCAACAAATAATATAATTTATCTTTTCTCAGATATATTGTCAGAAAAGGATACGGACGTAAAAATTTTAGATAATATATCTGATAAAAAAGAAAGGATGGTTATATTATGACGAACATTGAGTATTTCAAATTACAGGCTAAGAATCTTTTTAGGGATTGGAAAACTAAAGTCCCTGTAAAAGACGATGTTGTTGCGGATTTGATTATTTATGAATATTCGCCGAAATATTTTGATGTTAGCAGTATTTTGTTTGAACTTGAAATGGACGAAAACGATTTCAGTTTGATGAAAGCACAACATGTTATTGCTTATCTTTCTGGATTTTATAATTGGCATGAATTAATACATGCTTCGGAAGAAGAGCTTGAGTTAGGTAAGATATTGTTGAATTTAAGAGACCGTTTTAATGTTCAGGAATGGTTGGATTATTTGGACGATATTAGATTAGAATATGACGCAGAATTTGATGGCGAGTCAAAATTAAAAATATTTAAAGAAGTTTGGTTGCCTAATATTTAATTTGTAAATAGTTTCTTAAAGCCAAAGCAATAATTTTATTGTTTTGGCTTTTTCTTGTTATAAAGGAAAGAATATATTATAATTTTATAATAAGATTTATTTGATAGTGTTGTTATAAATATAAAATAGGTGTCAAAACAATGAAACAAACACTTTACTTATCAACTGCATATTTAGATGACCTGATGGTTAGAATGGCGCACCACAGTACGGCGATTGAAGGCAACAGCCTGACGCAGGGCGAAACCAAAAGCGTACTGATTGACGGTTATGTGCCGCGCGCTATTGATTTGCGCGAATTGAACGAGGTTTTAAATTATAAAGCCTTTACTAAAGAAATGGTGCGTTTTTTACAGGAAGAACGTGAGGTAAATGGTGAATTTATTAAAGAAATTCACTCTATTTTATGCCGCGAAGCAATAGAATCCGTGCCGGGCAAATTTAAAACACAGCCTAATATGGTTATTGGTGCAGATTTTACGCCTTCGCCGCCGTACCGTGTACCGATGGACATTGAACAATGGCGGCAGGATTTGGATTATCAGCTTAAAAATGCTGCTAATGCCAGAACTATGGTAGAAGCAATCTGCCGCCAGCATTTCCGCTTTGAGCGGATTCATCCTTTCCCGGACGGAAATGGGCGTGTTGGGCGTGCGCTGATGGTTTACAGCGCATTGCAGCAAAAGCTGCCGCCGATAGTAATACCTGTTGATGAAAAGAAAAAGTACATTAACTTTTTAAACACCGAGGATTTAAACGGGTTTGTAGAATTTTGCCTTGCATTGCAGCAAAAGGAAGTGGAGCGCTTAAAAATTTTAGCTGATGAGCGCGACAAGGTGTTAGAAATTTATACAGAGGAATAAAAAAGAGTTTGGCACTGTGCCAAACTCTTTTTGCGTATATGCAGTTAACTTTGCAGATGTCACTCCAGCAAATTATTTTTGCGCCAGCCTTCGCTTTTCCAGCGGTAAATAAATACCAGCGCACGCAGGCATTCATCAAGGCACATGGCAAGCCATACGCCCACCAGCCCCCAGCCAAGGTGCAGGCCAAAGAACCACGCGCCAAGCGTTGCCACGCTCCACATGGAAACAAGCCCCGTCGTTACCGGCCATTTAATATCGCCCGCCGCCTGCAAACTCATAACCATTACCATGTTCACGGCGCGCCCGGCTTCAAGGAACACTTCTATTAAAAAGATGTGCCGCCCCAGCTCCAGCACTTCGGGGTTATCGGTAAAAATGCCGTAAATGCTGTCGCTGTTAAAGAACAAAAGCAGCGTTACCGTTGTACTGATGGTAACTGCAATGCGGATGGTTTTCCATACGCGCTGTTCAACGGCGTCCAAATCGCCCGCGCCAATTAAAAAGCCGACGATAATCTGCGTTGCCATGGCAAGCGCCTGCGAATAGATGTAGGAAAACATGGCGATGATGTAGGCGTAAATTTTGGTGGTAATAACCACAATGCCCATTACGTTAACAAAGCGCATAATAACCATCTGCGAAATCTGGTAGGAAAGCGATTCGCCGCCGGAGGGCAGCCCCAGGTACAAAATTTTATACAGCGTGCTTTTGGGGAACGGGCGCAGGTATTTAAACGAAAGGCGGATATCAATAAATTTGCGGAAGAAGTATAAAATTAAAAGCAGCCCCAGCACCTTGCTGGTGTTGGTGGATATTGTTACGCCCAAAACGCCGAGTGACGGTATCGGCCCCAGGCCGTGAATTAAAATGCAGTTGCCCGCGATATTGATAAGGTTCATCACTACGGAGGTAATCATGGTGATTTTTAAAAGGGAATAGCCGCGGAAGAACGAAATAAAAGAGATATAGGCAGACTGCACTACTATAAAAAGCCCTATGTAGCGCAAAAAGAGCGAGGCTTCGCCCCAGATATCTGCCGGTACATCCAGGAGGCTTAAAAAGAAACCGTCAAAAATAAACAGCGCCGCACTGATGATAACGCCGAAAACCATATTGGCAAGCAGGGCAACGGTGCAGACTTCGGCAACTTTTTCGCGGTTGCCCGCGCCGCGGTGCTGGGCAATTAAAATGGTAGCTGCCATGCTGATTACGCTTAAAGCAAGGATAACGATATTGATAATCTGGTTGGCGTTGCCTACGGCGGCAACAGAGTGCTGCGAGTAATGGCTGAGCATGAACTGGTCGACATTGCCGACCATCATCTGCAAAAGTATTTCAATAAAAATTGGCCAGGTCATTTTAAAAACGGAAAGTTTTTGCGTGCCTTCGGCGTTTTTTACTGCGGACATGATTATGCTCCTTATTTTTAAAAGTTTTTAAACAGAGAAAATAACTATATTATAGCAGTTTGCATTGTATTTACAAGCAGAAAAGTGTAAAATAAACAGCAAAAAATAAATTCGCAAAAGTCTGAAAAAATGAAGTTAACCATAAATGCATAAAAGGTTGACAATAAAAACGGCAAAACTTATAATTAAAAAGTAAAGGTGTGGTGAACTATGTTAAAACTTATCAGGGCATTATCAGAATACAACGGCCCGACTTATGACGGTGCTGTAATGGCAAGAGCCGTTATTAAAGCATCCGCGCTGGAAAACGGAGATTACTCAACGCGTCCGGTAAAAATGGCGCCGCCGCGCATGGGTATTATCGAGGCTTATAAAGAAGGCGCGGCTTCGCTGACGGTAACGCTTTTGCGCCCGCTGGTGCGTGCCGGTGAAATGCCGGAAACGGTGCCGCAGGGCGAAAAACAGCTGAGCTTTGTTATTGATAAGCCGGAAATTAACGCTTATCTTGATGCCGTGGACGACACTAATTCCATTCACCGCGGCGAAAACCCCGTTGTACCGGGACTGTGCATGATTGAACATTTGTGGCGCGCTTTAAATAAGCCGCTGCCGCTGAACTGGGACGTTAAATTTAAAATGCCTGCTTTTGCGGGAGAACAGATTGACATATACAAAAACGGCACGTCGCTTGACGGCTACTGCGGCGGGCGCGAGCTGTTTACGGTAGGTATAAAGGAGAGTTAAAACAATGAATGGCACAAACAGGCCGGACGGTGTCCGCGAGATGGTAAAAATGGCGCTTTTAATGGCGATGAACTGCGTATCGGCATATGTAATAATTCCGCTGCCGTTTTCGCTGTCGCCAATATCGCTGCAAACGGTGTTTGTAAATCTTTTGGGCTTTTTGCTTACGCCGCGGCAGGTGCTTATTACCATGTGCGCATACCTTTTAATGGGGCTTGCGGGGCTGCCGGTGTTTACGGGCGGCACGGCAGGGCCCGGCAAACTGTTTGGGCCTACCGGCGGATATATTTTCGGCTTTTTAGTGGCAGCGCTTATCATTAGCTGGCTGCGCGGCAATAACTATGGTTTTAAGCGCTGCGCATTTCTGGGCGTTGTTATCGGCATACCGGTAATTTACCTTCTGGGCGTGGCGCAGCTTAAATTCATTACCGGCATCGGCTGGGAAGAAGCCGTTGTTACCGGCGCTTTGCCGTTTATTCCGATGGATGTGGTTAAGTGCATAGCGGCGGCGTATATTACGGCGCCCATTCAAAGAGCGATTGGCGGCGGGCGCTGATGGATAAGGTTTGTTTAATTGGCGGGCTGCGCAGCTATATTGGGCTGACGGGCGGCGTGTATAAGCATGTGCCGGCGGAGCTTTTGGGCGCAGCGGTGCTGAAAGCGGTAACGGAAAAATATAATGTTGTGCCGCAGCAGATAATTTGCGGCAACGGTGTGGGCGCGGGAGGCAACATTGCGCGCCTGGCGGCATTGGAAGCAGGGCTGCCGGAAAGCATACCCGCCGTAAGCGTGGACGTGCAGTGCGGCAGCGGGCTGGAAGCCGTGGCAATGGCGGCGGCAAAAATTGAAGCAGGTGAGGCGGATATAATTATTGCCGGCGGGTTTGAAAGCACGTCTACCCAGCCGCGGCGCGGCTACAACGCCAACCACCCCGATTATAAGGGCGAAGAAACTTACAGCGTGGCTAAGTTCATGCCGGGCATTCACCGCGAAACGGTAATGCTGGAGGGAGCGGAACTTACGGCAGAGCGTGAGCATATCAGCCGTGCGGAAAGCGACCCCTGGGTTCTGCGCAGCCATAAGCTGGCGGCACAGGCAGCGGCAGACGGCGCGTTAAGCGATATTATAGTTCCATGCTTCGGCGCGGTGCGCGATGAAGGCATACGCCCCAAAATGAGCCAGCGCCTTTTGGACAGGCTGCCCTGCGTACTGGAAGGCGGCAGATTTACCAATGCTGCTAATGCCTGCCTAACTAATGACGGCGCGGCGTTTGTGCTGCTGGCAAGCGAAAGCTATGCCAGAGCGCATAACCTTGCGGTGCAGGCCAAAGTGCGGCACAGTGCGGCAGCAGGCGGCGACCCATTGGTAAGCCCCAAAAGCGCAATACTTGCGCTTAATGCGCTGCTGCAAAGGGCAGGGCTTTCGCATACGCAGATAGACTGCTTTGAACTGAACGAAGCCTTTGCCGTTATCGACGTTATGTTCAGCCGTGCCTTTCCGGGGCATGAAGACGGCTATAATGTTTTCGGCGGCGCGCTGGCGTACGGGCACCCTTACGGCGCTTCGGGAGCAATTGTTTTGCTGCACCTGTTAAAATCGCTGCAAAAGCGCGGCGGCAGGTTTGGTGCGGCGTCCGTAGCGGCGGCTGGCGGCGTTGGCACGGCACTTTTGATTGAGAGATGTTAATATGGACTATTTGCAGTTGATTGCAGAAAAGCCGCCTGAAAAGGCGGCTTTAATAACAGAAGAACATATTTATACTTACGGCGAACTTGCTGCCCTGGCGCGTGAACGCAGAAAAACGGCGGGTTGCGTACGCAGTGTGTATTTTATAAAAAAATCCGCAATAGCGCAGCAGCTTATTGAGTTTATTGCCTTTGCAGGAACGGATAATGTGCCGGTGCTGGCCCCGCAGGAAGCGGATACGGAGCATTTAAAGGATAGTGTGCCGCCGCCTGAAGCCTGCATGGGAGCCATGACAAGCGGCACAACCGGCAGGGCCAAAGTGCTGTTCCGTACTTATGAAAGCTGGGCAGGCTTTTTTGAGGAGCAGAACCGCGTGTTCGGCGTAACGCCGGACAGCTGCATGTTTGCGCAGGGCAGCCTGGCTTTTACCGGCAACCTTAATTTATATATGGGCGCGCTTTATGCCGGTGCTTCGGTGGCTGCGGCCGGTAAATTCCGCCCGCGCCTGTGGCAGGAAATGATTTTAAAATACAGCTGCGACGTTGTTTATTTAATACCAACCAAACTGCGCCTTTTGGCGCGCGGCTGCAAAACGCCGCTGAACTGCGTTAAAAGCATTATTGCCGGTTCGCAGGGGTTTGATAAAAACGATTTGGAGGCAGTAAAAGCCGTACTGCCCAATGCGGAAATGACGCTGTATTACGGCGCGAGCGAGTTAAACTATATAACCTACATTAAAGACAGCGAAATGACCGGTGACCGCACGTTGATAGGCCGTCCGTTTAAGGGCGTTGGCGTAAGCGTACGCGATGGCGAAATTTATATCGACACCAAATTTCATGTTGGCGGCGTAAAATGCCCGGCAACGCTTGGCGACTGCGGCAGCATTGATGAAAACGGCATGCTGCACTTTTTAGGGCGCCGCGACGATATGTATAACATTAACGGCATTAAAGTTTCCGGCTTGAAGGTTGAAAGTGCGCTGCTTGACTGCGATGGCGTGGAAGATGCGGCGGCGCTTGCGGAAAAAAGCGGCGGCAAAGATTTGCTGACGGTGTTTGTCGTTGGCCGCGGGCTGAATAAAACCGGCCTTTTGCAGAAGCTGCACGGCAAACTTACGGAGCATGAACTGCCCAAACGCATAATTTTTACGGACGCCCTGCCGAAAAACGAAAGCGGCAAAACGGACAGGAAAAAACTGCAAACGATGTTATAAAAAAGAAAACCTTGTTGTTTAAGTTAAACAGCAAGGTTTATTTTTATGCTTTTTACAGCGCGGTGCCTTTAGCGGGCATGGTAAAATTTGCGGTATCAATTCCTTCCAGCTTCAGCAGCGCCAGTTTTTTAGCCAAGCCGCCTGCGTAGCCTGTCAGGCTGCCGCCTGTGCCAACTACGCGGTGGCAGGGCACAATAATGCTTATGGGGTTATGCCCAACCGCGCCGCCAACTGCCTGTGCGGACATCCGTTTTAAACCGTTATGCGCGGCAAGCTGCGCAGCAAGTTCGCCGTAAGTAGTGGTTTGGCTGTAGGGAATTTGCAGTAAAAGATGCCATACTTCTTTGCGGAAGGCTGTTCCTTCCAAATTTAGCGGCGGCGTAAAATCCGGCCTGCGGCCGCCAAAATAAATATCCAGCCAGCGCATGGCTTCATCAAAAACTGGCAGGGTTTTGGCTGCGGCAGTTTCTGCCAGCCCTTCGGGAAAATATTTTTGCCCGTCAAACCACAGCCCGGTTAAGGCAGTGCCGTCGCTGGCCATGGTTATGCCGCCTAATGGCGATTTATAAAAACAGGTGTATAACAAGGCGTACCACCTCTCTTAAAATTTGCTTTGCCCAAATTGATATTTTAGTGTTTATAGACACTGCACGGCGTTTTTATAGAAATTTGCCGGTAACGCTTGCGGGCGCGGCTTTTATCTGCGCGGGCGTGCCGCAGGCAACAACTGTGCCGCCTTCGGTGCCGCCGCCAGGTCCCATGTCTATAATGTAGTCGGCGTTTCGGATAACATCAAGGTCGTGTTCGATAACGATAACGGTTGCGCCGCTGTCAATCAGCCGCTGGAATACATCCAGCAGCGTTCTCACATCAAGCGGGTGCAGCCCGATGGTTGGTTCGTCGAAGATGAAAACGGCGTCACTCTGGCTTTTGCCCATTTCACTGGCCAGTTTCAGCCTTTGTGCTTCGCCGCCCGAAAGGCTTGGTGTTTCTTCGCCGAGCGTAAGGTAGCCGAGCCCCAAATCTTTTAAAACCTGCAAACGCTGGCGCACGGTTTTTAAATCCGCACAGGCGGTAAGCGCGGTGCTGATGTCCATATCCATTAAATCAGGCAGGGAGCAGTACTGCTCGTTGGCGGCCAGGTATTTTACTTTGGCGGCGTTTTTGCCATAGCGGCTGCCGCGGCAGTCCGGGCAGGGTATTTCCACGTCCGGCAGAAACTGCACGTCAAGGTTAATTACGCCGGTGCCGTCGCAGGTGGGGCAGCGCAGCTTGCCGGTGTTGTACGAAAAATCGCCTGCTTTAAAGCCGAGCGTTTTGGCGTTTTCTGTTCTGGCAAAAATTTTGCGCAGTTCGTCATGCACGTTGGCATAGGTAGCAACGGTGGAGCGCACGTTAATGCCAATCGGCGTGGCGTCAATAAGTTTTACGCTGCGTATGCCGTCAGCCTGCACGTTAAGCACGTGCTCCGGCAGTTTTTGCCCGTTTGTGGCGGCGGTAAGCCCGGGCACAAGGCTCTCCAGAATCAGCGTTGTTTTGCCGCTGCCGCTTACGCCGGTTACAACCGTAAGCCTGCCTTTGGGTATATCAACCGCAAGCGGCTTTACGGTATGGATGGCGCCCGTTTCAAGGTGGATGCGCCCTGCGGCAAACATTTTTTCTTCTGCTGCCTGTTTGCGTATTACGGAGCTTTTTGCTTTTAAAAACGGGCCTATTTTGGAATTTTTATTCTGCGCAATTTCCGCTACGGTTCCTTCGGCAATAACCTGCCCGCCTTTGGCACCTGCTTCCGGTCCCATTTCAATCAGCCAGCCTGCTTCTTTTAAAATCTGAATGTCGTGGTCAACCAGCACAACGGAGTTGCCGTCTGCCACCAAATCGTGCATAACGCCGGTAAGCCCTACAATGTTGGAGGGGTGCAGCCCGATGGAAGGCTCGTCAAGCACATATAAAACGCCGGTGGTGCGGTTGCGCACAGCGCGGGCAAGCTGCATTCGCTGGCGTTCACCGGTGGAAAGGGTGCTGCTTGCGCGGTCGAGCGTTAAATAGCCAAGCCCCAAATCCATCATCCTTTTGGCAGCGGTTTGGAAGCTTTCGCAGATGCTGGCTGCCATGGGGCGCATTTCCGGCGGCAGGGTGCCGGGAACACCGTTTACCCAGCAGGTAAGTTCTGTAAGCGTCATGCGGCAGGCCTCGTCAAGCCCAATGCCGCGCAGCCGCGGGGCACGTGCAGCGTCCGAAAGGCGGGAGCCGCCGCAGTCCGGACAGGTTTCCTGCTTTAAAAATTTTTCCACGCGCTTCATGCCTTTTTCGTCCTTAACTTTGGCCAGCGCGTTTTGTACGGTGTAAACCGCGTTGTAATAGGTAAAATCAAGTTCGCCTGCCTGGTTGCTGCTTTTGGCCTTGTAAAAAATATGTTTCTTTTCGGCAGGGCCGTGATAAACTATTTCTTTTTCTTCCGGCGTAAGGTCGCGAAAGGGCACGTTGGTACGCACGCCCATTGCCCGGCAGACGTCGGTCATCAGCGACCACATCAGCGTATTCCACGGGGCAACAGCGCCTTCGTCGATAGTAAGGCTTTCATCCGGCACGAGGGCTGCAAGGTCAACGTTACGCACAAGGCCGGTACCGTCGCAGGTACGGCAGGCACCCTGGCTGTTAAAGGCCAGTTCTTCTGCACCGGGCGGCCAGAACCTGGCGCCGCATTCCGGACAGGTAAGCTGCTGCTCGGCGGCAACGGCAAGCGTTGGCGGCACGTAATGCCCGTTGGGGCAGCGGTGGCTTGCCAGGCGTGAAAACATCAGGCGCAGGCTGTTTAAAAGCTCGGTGCCCGTGCCGAAGGTGCTGCGTATGCCCGGTACGCCGGGGCGCTGGTGCAAGGCAAGCGCGGCAGGCACGTACAAAACTTCGTCCACCTGCGCTTTGGCGGCCTGCGTCATGCGGCGGCGCGTATAGGTGCTGAGCGCCTCCAGATAGCGGCGCGAACCTTCGGCATATAAAACGCCCAGTGCCAGCGAAGATTTGCCGCTGCCGGAAACACCTGCAATGGCCGTTATGGTGTTCAGCGGCACGTCAACATTAACGTTTTTTAAATTATGCACGCGCGCCCCGCGGATTTTAATTTTGTCAATCATGGTTTTCTCCTGTTAAAGCCTGCAAAGAACAAAACGGCGCATGGATATACCATGAGCCGCCTGTTGAAAATTTGTTATTTGTTAATCTGTCCGTCTACGCCTTTAACAAACCAGTCGATGGAGAGCAAATCCTTATCGGTAAGAGCCTGCCCTGCCGGTACGCGTTCTGCGCCGGTCTGGTCATACAGCGGGCCTGCAAAAACAACAAGTTTGCCGTCGATAATATTCTGTTTGGCAGCGTCAGCCAGTTTTTTGGTTTCGTCCGTTACAGCCGGGCCGTAGGGGGCAATATCTACAACTTTGTCTTTCATGCCGCCCCAGTAAGCGGAAGATTTCCATGTGCCTGCCTGTACTTCTTTAATGGTTTTTTCATAGTAGGGGCCCCAGTTCCAGATGGCGGAAGTAAGGGAAGCCTTAGGTGCGTTGGCAGACATATCCACGTTGTAGCCAATGCCGTAAACGCCGCGTTCTTCGGCAGCCTGCTGCGGGCCGGGGGTGTTCTGGTGCTGGGCAATAACGTCCGCACCGGCGTCAATCAGCGTTAATGCTGCCTGTTTTTCGGTGGAGGGGTTATACCAGGTGTTGGTCCACAGAACTTTTACTTTAGCGTCCGGGTTAACGCTCTGCACGCCAAGGGTAAAGGCGTTAATGGCGCGGATAACTTCCGGAATCGGGAATGCGGCTACAAAGCCGATGGTGTTGGTTTTGGTCTGTTTGCCCGCAACAATGCCGGTTACGTAGCGCGCTTCATACATGCGGCCAAAGTAGGTGCCAACGTTGGGCGCGGTTTTAAAACCGGAGCAGTGCAGGAAGGTAATGTCCGGGAATTTTTTGGCTACGTTAATGGTAGGGTCCATATAACCGAAGCTGGTGGTGAAGATGATTTTGTTGCCCTGTGCGGCAAGCTGGTTGATAACACGCTCGGAGTCGGCGCCTTCGGGTACCGATTCCATAAAGGATGTTTCTACATCGGGCATGTTTTTGGCAACGTACTGGCGGCCGAGCTCATGCGCCATGGAATAGCCGCCGTCTTTGGCGGAACTTACATAAACAAAAGCGGCCTTGGTTTTGCCTGCGGCAGCTTCGTCTTTTTTATCGCCGCCGCAGCCGGCTAAAAGCGCGCCGCATGCCAGCATGGCAATAAGGGAACAAGCAAGGAATTTTTTCATTGTTTAACCTCCGTCCGTAATTTTATATTTTAATTGTAGCAATTTGCAGCCTAAAGTGCAATAACTACGGCGGCAACACGCAACATTTTGTGAAAAAACTATAAAGGGCTTGTCAAAAAAGGCTTTTAAAGCGATAATTATAATGAGTATTTATTTTTAGGATTAGGACGGCGCGTATGTCAGAAAATAACGGCAGTACAGGCAATAAAAAATTTTTAAAGGGCACGTTAATACTTACGGCTTCCAGTATGGTGGTTAAAGTTATCGGCTCCGTAAACTGGATTATTCTATCGCGCATTCTGGGCGGCGAAGGCATTGGGCTGTACCAGATGGGCTTTCCGATTTATTTAATGGCGATAACGGTATCGTCGGCAGGCATACCGGTGGCAATTTCCATCATCACTGCCGAAAAAGTGGCGGAAAACGACTTTTTCGGCGCCAAAAGGGTGTTTAACGTATCGCTTAGGCTGCTTTTTATCAGCGGCCTGGTGTTCTCGTCGGCGCTGTGGTTCGGCGCAGGCTGGCTTATCGAAAATCACTGGATTCGCGATGCCCGCGCTTATTATTCCATTATCGCGCTGGCGCCGGCAGTATTTTTTGTAACCTTCCTGGCCAGCTTCCGCGGTTATTTGCAGGGCTGGCAGATTATGATGCCGACGGCGGCTTCCGAAGTTGTGGAACAGCTGATGCGCGTTGTTACTATGATTGTGTTTGCCTACATGTTTATGCCTTACGGGCTGGAATATGCGGCAGGCGGCGCAAGCATGGGCGCCGGCGTGGGTGCGTTCTGCGCGCTGCTGGTGCTGATGTGGTTTTACGCACGGCTCAAGCGCAGCCTGAAAGATAAAATGCAGGGCGCGGTGGCGGCCAAAAAGCCGGAGGCGGCGGGCAAAATTATTATGCGCCTGCTTAAACTGGCGCTGCCGGTATCGCTTTCGAGCCTGATGCTGCCTGTTGTGGCAAACCTTGATTTGCTGATTGTGCCGCAGCGCCTTGAAGCGGCGGGGTTCAGCGTCGGCGAATCGACGGAGCTGTTTGGTTATTTAACGGGCATGGCGGTGCCGCTTGTTAACCTTGCCACTATTTTTACGGCGGCTATGACGATAAATCTTGTGCCTGCCATTTCCGAATCGCGCACGTTAAAGGACGCGGCCGGCATTAAGGCAAAAATAAGCACGGCCTTCCGCGTGGCAATGATTATAACCATGCCGTGTTCCGTGGGGCTGTACTTTTTAGCGGGCGATGTTGCTTCCTTAATTTACAATGCGCCGGGCGCGGCGGGGGCAATCCGCACCATGAGCTTCGGCATTTTTCTTTTGGGGCTGCACCAGATAAGCACCGGCATTTTGCAGGGGCTTGGCAAAACCGCACTGCCTGTTATTGCCATGATACTTGCCGCAGCCATTAAAGTTTGCTTAAGCTGGGTTCTTACCGCACGGCCTGAACTTGGCATTAACGGCGCTTCGCTGGCAACGCTTGCCGATTTTGGTATTGCGGCGCTGCTTAATATGGTATTTATTTATAAACATGCACATTATTCGTTGAGCATTGACGGCATTTTTAAACCGGCGCTCGCTTCGGCGCTGATGGGCGCTGCCGTGTACGGCGTGCTTGTGGCGGCGCAGGGTTTTGGCGCGTGGGTCATTCTTGCGGCAATGATTGTTGCCGTGCCGGTTTACGCAGTTGCCCTGGCAGGCTTCGGCGGCCTTACCAAAGAAGACCTGGAGGATATTCCCTTTATCGGCCGCAGAGTGCTGGCAGTGGGCAGGCGTTTTGGTTATTTTAAATAAGAGGGCATAAAAATGAAAAGCAGCAAGTTTTATACATTCACTGTTCCCAATGGCAAAAGCTATAAAATACCTGCGCTTGCGTTTAAGGCAGGCGCAGTATTTGCCGCTGCCGCCGTATGCTTTGGTGTTTACGCGGCGTTTGCCTTTGTGCGCTACCACGCGCAGCAGCAGGAATTTGCCGAGTACCGTGCGCATAAGGCAGAATACGAAGAACGCATGCAGGGGCTTTTGGATGATAACGAAAAAATGCTGCGCGACATAAACGAAATGGCTACTTTGGAAAGCCGCCTGCGCCGTGCACTGATACGCGACCCGGAAGCAGGAATGAAACTTGCCGTGCCGCAGCAGGAGAGCGCTCCGGCGGATGTTAAGCCCGGCTACACAGGGCAGGGCGGCCCGGCAAAATTTGGCATGATTGAAATGCTTGACATTTTAACCGTGCAGAACAAAAACATAAAACAGCAGATTGACGACAAGAAAACTTCCATGAAAGAGCTGCTTCTGGCGATGGTAAAACGCAGCAATTCGCTGAATGCTTTTCCGGATTTATGGCCGGGTGAAGGCGGCACAATCAGTTCGCCTTACGGCGGGCGCATGGCTCCGGTTGGCGGCGGCTATGACTGGCATCCGGGCATTGACATAGCCGTTGATTTCGGCACGCCGGTATATGCTTCGGCAGCCGGTACGGTAGAACAGGCAGGCTGGAACGGCGGTTACGGGCGCTATGTGAAACTTGACCACGGCAACGGCTACGAAACCGCGTACGGGCATATGAGCGGCATTGCCGTAACGGAAGGCGAAGCCGTGCGCAAAGGCGATATTATCGGCTTTGCGGGCAGCAGCGGTTACAGCACCGGACCGCACATCCACTTTGAAGTGCTGGTAGACGGGCAGTTTGTAGACCCCATGTACATGTTAAGCAGTAAATAATCCGCATAAGCGGAAAATATAAAATAATTAAGCGGAGGCGATTTTATGAAAAAATTTATTTTGCTATTAACCACGGTTTTAACGCTGGCTTTTGCGGCAAGCTGCTTTGCAACCGAAAACAGCAGCGCGCTGAATGATGCGGAAGGCTCTGCACAGAAGGTTATTACTGCGCTTGTTGCCAGCGACACTTTGGGCTACAAGGATGCTGAAAAAGCTATGTCGGCGGACCTTGCCAAACAAATGAACGTTAACACTTTTATTGCCATGCAGCGCCAGGTACAGGAAAAGTTCGGCAAACATAAGGAAACCAAGTTCTTTTCGTTTGAGCGTTTTGACAAAGCCGACCGCCTTACCTACATTGCAGGTTTTTCTAAAGAACCTGCCGTAAGCATTGTGTTTACGCTTGACAAAAAAGGAAAAATTACCGAGTTCAGCCTGGCTGCACTGGAAGTACAGCAAAACGAAGAACAATAAAATATTTTGCGGGCATGCGCCAATAGCGTGTGCCTTTTCTTTTTGCAGGAATACGTTAAATTTGGCAGTTTTCAGCTAAAATTTAACATATCCTTAATGGCGGCTGAATAATCCTCCGTTATAATCAAGGTATCTTGTAATACGTTTGATTTGGAGGAGTAAAAATGACTAATCTGAATGAAAAAATTTCCCGCAGAAAATTTTTACAGCTTACAGCCGGTGCTGCCATCGGCGCCGCTATGCTTAACGTGCCGGGCATGACATTTGCCGCAGGCGCAAAAGTAAAAGCTGCAAATTACAATAAGCTGCCTGACGCAGTGCCTCTTGCCAAAGAGGCGGAGCTGGTGCAGCTTTCGTACAAAAAAATTCAGGATGCAGTCAGCAGCATTAAAGACAGCACTTTAAGAAGCATGACGGCAGAAATTATCAATAACCCCAATCCGGCATTTATGGAAAATTATCAGCTGCCGGGCAGCAAACGCGCGCTGTACAATAAGCTGGCGGCTGCCGGTTTGCTTGATACTTCCAAAATTTCCGCCGAACAGCTGCTGCCTCCGTACAGCGGCAAACTGCCGCAGCCGTTCTATTCCGCACCTGGCAGCGGCTACGCAAGCCACCATGCTTATCCGGGCGGGCTGGCAACGCATACGGCCGCTAACCTGTGCATTTCCGAAGGCATTTACAATACTTATAAGGACATTTTTAACAGCGACATCAGCCGCGATATTATCATTTCCGCACAGGCGCTGCACGATTTGGCAAAACCGCTGGTATTCCAGTGGCAGAAAGACCAGGCTTCGCTGCCTGAATACACTATTGCCGCTACTGGCGCGCACCATATTTTAAGTATTGCCGAAGTTATTTACCGCGGGTTCCCGGTGGAAGAAATTGTTGCTCAGGCCTGCGCACATACCATTCCGACAGGCAAAGACGAGCAGGTTGTTGCCGGTTACTTAAAGGCAGCTGCCATTATCGCCGGTAAGGATGCCGTAAAACTCGGCCTTGTAAACAGCGACAACACAATTCCTACGCCGCATAAGCAGGAAGGTTACATTGTAAGCCTCGGCGACCACGACTTTGTACTCAGCAGCCCGGCCTGCCAGAAATCCGTTGCCATTCTTAAACAGATTGCAGCCAAAGATTACGGCATGACGAAAGCAGAACTTGAAGGCGAACATTTCAACCGCTTCCGCAACTACATCGGCGCGCAGTATTCCATGATGTATATCGACAGCCTTGCATCTACCAAAAACGGCATGGAAAGAATCCGCCAGGCAGTGAAGAATGTAATTGTTAAATAAGCCTGCGGTGCTTGACAAACGATTGAAGTAGCATTATTATAATTATACAAACGGTTAAATAACCACCAATGGTTAACGAAATTAGGGCGTGTTGCAGCACGTCCTTTTTTCATGTAAAAAATAAAGCCGTACAGTTGCAGCTGTACGGCAAAAAGTTACTTTTTATTATTTGTGTTTGTTGAGCCACCATGAAAAGTAAGCTACAATAAAGACGACAAATAACGGAGCAAGTAACAGCTCCACGAGACGGTTAAATAACACCTCCAATAGCTAACACCTCCTTTCAAAATTGGGAGGCGTTCAATATTATAGCATACGAAGATCTTATTGAAAAGATAAAAACGCCATCAGGAATAATTGGTAATTACTCCCGGTGGCGTTTAAAAATTTTTAAATATTTTATTTTTTGCTTGCTGCTACATCGCTGAAGGCTTTTTCGGCGGCAGCAATGGTTTTTTCAATATCTTCCGGCGTATGGGCCAGCGAGATAAAGTTGGTTTCAAACTGGGAAGGCGGCAGGTAAATGCCCTGTTCCAACATGCTGTGGAAGTAGATGCGGAAGGCATCCAAATCACTGGTAGCGGCAGATGCGTAATCCGTAACGGATTTATCGTTAAAGAATACGGTGAACATGGAACCGAGGCGGTGGCACTGTACGGGCACGCCTGCTTTTTCTGCCGCGCGCTGCAGGCCGCCAACCAAAATGGCTGTATGGCTTTCAAGCGCTGCGCATACGTTGTGTTCTTCCATGTAGGTGAGGTTGGCAATACCGGCAGCCATAGCCAGCGGGTTGCCGCTTAAGGTGCCTGCCTGGTACATGGGGCCGACGGGCGCAACCATTTCCATAATGTTGCGTTTGCCGCCGTAGGCAGCTACCGGCAGCCCGCCGCCGATAACTTTACCTAAGCAGGTAATATCCGGGTCGATGCCGTATAAGCCTTGCGAACCACTCTGCGAGGAGCGGAAGCCGGACATAACTTCGTCGCAGATAAGCAGTGCGCCGTATTTTTTGGTAATTTCGCGTACTTTGGCAAGGTAGCCGTCATGCGGAAGCACAAGGCCCATGTTGCCGGGGGTGGGTTCCATAATAACGGCGGCAATGGTTTCGCCCTGAGTGCGGAACACTTCTTCCAGTGCGGCTTCGTCGTTAAACGGAATGGTAATGGTGTTGGCGGCAACATTTTTCGGTACGCCAGGGCTGTCGGGAACGCCAAGCGTTGCAGCGCCGCTGCCTGCTTTAACGAGCAGGCTGTCGTGATGGCCGTGGTAGCAGCCGATGAATTTAACAATGTTGTCGCGTCCGGTATAGGCGCGTGCCAGGCGCAGTGCGCTCATGGTGGCTTCGGTACCGCTGTTTACCATGCGTACCATGTCCATGGAAGGAACAAGGCGGCATACGAGTTTGGCAAGTTCGGTTTCGGCAAGTGTCGGTGCGCCGTAGGAAGAACCTTTTTCAGCAGCTTTTTTAATGGCTTCGGTAACAACCGGGTGAGCGTGTCCCAACAGCAGCGGGCCGTAGCTTAAAACGTAGTCGATATATTCGTTGCCGTCGATATCGGTAAGTTTGCTGCCTGCGCCGCCGGCAATAATGGGCGGTACGCCGCCTACGCTGCGGAATGAACGCACAGGGCTGTTAACGCCGCCGGGAATATATTGTTTTACTTCTTCAAAAGCGGCTTCGGATTTTGCGTGCTGCATGTCGTCCTCCTATTCTCCGCGCAGCCAGCGTGCTGCGTCAAGGGCGTGGTAGGTAATAATCATTTTGGCACCGGCGCGTTTAAAACCGGTAAGGGTTTCCATAACAATGCGTTTTTCGTCAATCCAGCCTCTTTCGGCAGCTGCTTTAACCATGGCGTATTCGCCGCTTACGTTGTAAACGCACAGCGGGCGGTTAAAGGTGTCTTTTACGCGGCGGATGATATCCATAAAGGCCAGCGCCGGTTTAACCATAACAATGTCGGCGCCTTCTTCAATATCAAGTTCAACTTCGCGCAGTGCTTCGTCGCTGTTGGCAGGGTCCATCTGGTAGCCTTTGCGGTCGCCGTGTTCCGGTGCGGAATCGGCTGCGGCGCGGAACGGGCCGTAATAAGCGGAAGCAAATTTTGCGGAATATGCCATGATGGGGATATTGGTAAAGCCTTCTTCGTCAAGCGCGGTGCGGATGGCTTTAACGTAGCCGTCCATCATATTGGACGGGGCGATAATATCGGCGCCGGCCTTGGCGTGGGATACCGCAACTTTGGCTAAAAGCGGCAGGGTTGCATCGTTATTTACGGTGCAGCCGTTTTCCAGTACGCCGCAGTGGCCGTGTTCGGTGTATTCGCACAGGCATACGTCGGTAACTATTACAAGGTCGGGGTATTTTTCTTTAATCAGGCGGCAGGCCTGCTGTACAGGTTCTTCCATGTCCCAGGCGCTGCTGCCGGTGGCATTTTTGTAAGAAGGAATGCCGAACAGGATAACTGCCGGGACTTTCAGTTCGGTAATTTCGTCCAGCACTTCCGGCAGGCGGTCGAGCGACCAGTGATAGTTGCCGGGCAGGGATTCGATTTCGTGTTTAACGTTTTTGCCGGGAACGACAAAAAGCGGATAGATTAAGTCATTGACGGAAAGCTCTGTTTCGCGGATCATGCTGCGCAGATTTTCGGTTGCGCGTGTGCGGCGCGGGCGGTAAATGGGAAAGCCCATGGTGATCACTCCTTAATATAATAGCTTTTTATGGCATCCGTTAAACCGTCAATGGTAAAGGTACCGGCGGTTACAGCGGGTGTTAAACCGTTTTTACGGCAGGTTTCGGCGGTTACGGGACCGATTGCAGCAAGGGCAAGGCCTTCAAGCAGTTCTTTGCTGCCGCCCAGCACTTTTAAAAAGTTGGTAACGGTGCTGGAGCTGGTAAAGGTAACCATGTCAACTTCTTTGTTTTGCAGTGCTTCCATAAGTTCTGCTGCGTTTTCACATACTGCCGCAGTTTCGTAGGCGGTAATAACGTCTGCTTCCGCGCCGAGTTTGCGCAGGGTTTCGGGCAGTACTTCGCGCGCTTCTTTGGCGCGGGGAATAAGCACTTTGTCGCCTTTTTCAAGCTGGGGCGCAAGGGCTTCGGCAAGTTCTTCCGCCTTATAGGTGCAGGGAACAAGATCGGCTTTAACGCCGCAGCTTTGCAGTGCTTTGGCAGTGCCGCAGCCAATGGCGGCAATTTTTACGCCTGCCAGAGCGCGGGCATCAAGCCCTGCATGGGCAAGGCGTGCAAAGAAGGCTTTAACGCCGTTGGCACTGGTAAGCACCAGCCATTTATAGGTATGAATGTTTTTAATTGCTTCGTCAAGCGGGGCGTAGGTTTCGGGCGGCACAATTTTAATGGAAGGCGCTTCGATAACCTTTGCTCCTTCAGCTTCCAGCTGTTTGGTAAGGGCGCTGGCCTGAGAGCGTGCGCGCGTTACAACAATGGTTTTGCCAAACAGGGGCTTGTTGTCATACCAGCGCAGCTGCTCACGCAGTTTTACCACGTTGCCTACAATAAAAATGGCAGGCGGCTTCAGCCCTGCGGCGGCAACGTCTGCGGCAGCAGTGCCGACGGTGGTAACAAGGGTTTGCTGTTCGGGGTGGGTGCCCCAGCGGATAACGGCGGCCGGGGTATCGGCACTGCGTCCGTTTTCAATAAGTTTCTGCGTAATTTTGGGAATGTTTTCTACGCCCATTAAAAAGACCAGTGTATCAACAGCGGTGGCAAGGCCCTGCCAGTTAATGGTGCTTTCGCCTTTGGTGGGGTCTTCGTGCCCGGTAATAACGGCAAAGCTTGTGGCAACGCGCCTGTGCGTTACGGGGATGCCGGCATATTCGGCAACGGCAATGGCGCTGGTTACGCCCGGTACAAATTCAAAGGGCAGTCCTGCTTCCAGAAGCTCAATGGCTTCTTCGCCGCCGCGGCCAAATACAAAGGGGTCGCCGCCTTTAAGGCGGGCAACGGTTTTGCCTTCGGCAGCAAGTTTTACCAACAGTTTGTTAATATCCGGCTGGCGCATGGTATGGTTGGCGGAGGCTTTGCCTACGTAAACCATTTCCGCATCCGGGCGGGCATAGGCTAAAATGCGCGGGTCGGCCAGACGGTCGTACACAACGGCGTCTGCCGCCTTTAAACATTCCATTGCCTTAATGGATAAGAGGCCCGGGTCGCCGGGGCCTGCGCCGATGAGATATACTTTTCCTTGTTTTGTCATATATTCCTCTCCTTACAGGATAGCGGCAAGAATTTCTCTGCCGCCGTTATCAAGCATTTTTTGTCCAAGCGTACGCCCTAAAGTTACGGCGTCAGCTGCATTGCCTTCTGCGGTGTCGCGCAGCACGGTGCTGCCGTCCAGAGAAGCAATAACTGCTTCCATGGCAATGCGCCCTTCGTTAACTTCGGCGTGCACGCCGATAGGCACCTGGCAGCCGCCTTCGAGCAGGCCCAGAAAGGCGCGTTCGGCGTCGGTTGCCTGTTTGGTGGCTGTATCGTTTAAAAAGTCCAGCATCTGGCGGACTTTAAAATTATCGGTGCGGCATTCAATGGCAAGCGCACCCTGGCCGACGGCAGGCAGGCAGTAGCTTTGCGGAATGATTTCCTTAATTCTGTCTGCGTGTCCGAGGCGTGTAAGCCCTGCGGCGGCGAGGATGATGGCATCCATCTGTCCTTCGTCCAGCTTTTTCAGGCGGGTGTCTACATTGCCGCGCAAATCAACAATTTTTAAGTCCGGGCGTCTGGCCAGAAGCTGCGCGCGGCGGCGCAGGCTGCTTGTGCCAAGCACGCTGCCTTCGGGCAGTTCTTCGATGCTGTTATATTTGTTGCTTACAAAAGCGTCGCCGGCGTTTGCGCGCTCGGTAATCGCCGTCAGGCACAGCCCTTCCGGGAGTACGGTGGGCATATCCTTCAAGCTGTGCACGGCAAGGTCAATGGTGCCGTCCAAAAGTTCCTGTTCTATTTCTTTGGTAAACAGGCCTTTGCCGCCTATTTTTGCCAGCGGCACATCCAGAATGCGGTCGCCTTTGGTAACTATCTTTTTAAGCGTTACCTCGCAGCCGGGGTATTCTTCGCGCAGGCGTCCGGCAATATAGTTGCTCTGCCACATGGCTAAAAGGCTCTGCCTAGTCCCAATAATCAAATTTGTTTTCATCGCCGATGTAGTCCTCTCCTTTATCGTTCAGCAAAAACAGCTCGCAAATCACTTTGCGCAGGCGTTCTTCGTCCGGCGTTCCGGCAGCGGCGTTCATGGCCGTCATCGGCTCGCGCAGAAATTTATGTTCTAGGCGCTGCGTCATAATGTCGATAATGCGGCGTTCATGCTCCGTAAGTTCCGGCATTTTGGCAAAGGCGCGTTTCAGCACCTTTTCGCGCAGAAAGTTCATTTTTTCGTGCAGCTGCACCATAACCGGGCGCATGGTTAAATAACGCAGGCGCTCTTTAAGCTCGGAAATTTCTTCTTCAATAATTGCTTCCGCCATTTTGGCTTCATGCGTGCGGAAATGCTTGTTGGTATCAACAACGCCTTCCAGGTCGTCGATATTATAAAGCGTAATGCCTGGCAGCTGCGCAACTTTGGGGTCAACGTCGCGCGGCACGGCAATATCAATTAAAATCAGCGGCCTGCCTCCGCGTTTGGCGGTTACCTCGCGCATGTCCTTTTCGCGGATAACGTAATGCGGCGCGCCGGTGCTGGTAATGATGATGTCAGAAGTTTCGGCCTGCTCAAGATATTTATTGTAGGCAATGGCCGTGCCGTTAAACTTGTCGGCAAGCTCTTTGGCGTGGTCAAAATTGCGGTTGCTTACAAAAATCGTTTTGGCGCCTTTGTCAATTAAATGGCGCGCGGTAAGTTCGCTCATGCGCCCTGCGCCGAGCACTAAAATATTGGCGTCTTCAATGCTGCCCAAAACATCCATGGCAAGGTCAACGGCGGCGCTTGATACCGATACCGAGCTGTAAGCGATTTTAGTTTCGGTGCGCACACGCTTGCCTGTGGCAATGGCGCGGTTAAAAATGGTATTAAAAATCGTGCCAGTCATGGAGTTTTCGCGGGCAATCTGGTAAGCGTTTTTAATCTGGCTTAAAATCTGCCCTTCGCCGATAACAAGCGAATCGAGGCTGGAAGCCACTTTAAACAGATGGCGTACGCAGTTGACGCCGCTTAAATTGTAAAAGTATTCTGTTTTGTAGCCGTCGCCCGCCAGATGCTTAACCAGCGTCTGGATGAACTTCATGCCGCTTACAGGTTCTTCCAGCACCATGTAAAACTCGGTGCGGTTGCAGGTGGAAAGCAGCACTGCTTCGTCGAGGTTGTCATAATTGCGCAGGCGGCGCAGAATGCGGGCTATGCGGTCAGCGCTGAAGTTAAAACCCTCGCGGACTTCAACCGGCGCGGTTTTATGGTTCAGCCCTAAAACTATTAATTGCATTTGTAATGCGCTCCTTTAATATATTCAGATGGCCTTCGTGCAAAAGGCCAATACTTTCTTCATCAAGCATTTTCCGCCAGAAGGCAGTGCGCTGTGCGGGCGTCAGCGGCAGCTGCTGCACTTTTTGGCGTGCCTCTGCCAGAAAATCCGCAAAAGCGGCAAAATTACCGCCGTAGGTTTTTGCCATATCCTGTGCCAAAAGGCGTGAGAATGCAGGCAGACCTCCGCCGAAAGCGGTAAAGGTTAACCTGCCGCTGCTGCGCTGTGCGGGTACGCTGAAATTGCCAAGTTCCGGCTCTGTTATAACGTTAACAAGGCACGGCGCATCCTGTGCAATAATGCGGTTCAGTGCCGCGTCGTCCGTTGCGGCAACCGCTAAAAAGCAGTCGGCATCGCCTTTTTGGTAGCCGCGCAGGTTTAAGGCAATGCGGCCTTCACCGGCCAGTTTTATTAAAGCTGCATCCGCCGCAGGCGCGGTAACCGTAACCTGTGCGCCGGAAGCAAGAAGCGTGCGTACTTTGCGCAGGGCAACCTTGCCGCCGCCGATAACGGCGCAGCGTTTGCCGTTAAGGTTAAGCACTGCCGGATAGCTGAACAGATTTTCTTCCATATTATAAGCCTGCCTTGCTGTGACTTTTGTTTAAAAAATTACATAAAGATACAACTACAATAATACCATAAAATAGGAAGTATTTCCAGTTAAAAATAGGTTGCAGCGCTATGAAAATGTGTAAAAAAGTATCAATTAAGATAAGAGGATTTAAAGGCGCTACCGCAGAATAATAACAAGGCAGGCAGCGGAGGAGGGATTTATTATGAATTGTGCATTTTGCCCGCATCACAAATGCTATACGGAGGGCCAGAACTGTACAAAATATTCACATGAGGAGGTCTGCGGTTTTTACAGCGAAGATGACCGCAGGATGATGCGTGCCTCGTCGGCAACCGAAAGCCGCAACTATATGAAAATGACGCGCCTTGAAGAAAGTGCGTTTTTTGCCAAAGAGCTGGGCGTGAAGAAAATAGGCATTGCCTTTTGCATAGGCCTTGCCAACGAAGCGCATTTTTGCGCGCAGTATTTTAAAAACCAGGGCTTTGCGGTGGAATCGGTTTGCTGCAAGGTCTGCTCGGTTGATAAAGATATGCTGGAGCTGGAAAAAATAAAGCCCGGCAAACATGAAGCAATGTGCAACCCCAGAACGCAGGCTCAGCTTTTAAACAGCGCCGGTACGGAACTGAATTTTATTGTAGGCTTGTGCGTTGGGCATGATATGCAGTTTACCATGGCGAGCAAAGCGCCGGTATCGTGCCTTATTACCAAAGACCGCGTGCTTGCCAACAACCCGGCAGGGGCGGTGTACAGCCGTTACTGGCGGCGCAAGCTTGGAATTTTAGAGGACGGAACGGTGTAAATAAAAAATCAGCTGATGATTTTCATTGGCTGATTTTTTATTTATTCCTTTATTTATGTTTTTAATTTACTTTTCGTCTTTGTATATATTTTATTATATTTTTATTTACTTTTTTATTCATGTCACTTTTTGTGGGGCAAAAATATTAAGGTAGCGTAAATTTTGCTCATTATTCAATCGCAAAATTTGCGTAGCTTCGCTGGCACAATTATTGCCTTCGTTATCACTCGGCACTAATTGGCGGATCAGCCCAAAAACCCTTCGCTCCAGAAAAAAATAAACGGCAAATGTATCAAATAAGCTGGCACTTGCAGCGCCTGCGGAACTCGTTTGCTGCGCAAACTCAAACAGTCCTCGGCAAATGCTGCAAGTGCCTTAATTATGGTTTGCCTATTTTTTGAATGTCGCGTTCTGCCGTAATCCGTACTTTTCAAGTGCTGAATTAGAATATCCGTTTAGCTCAAATTCGTATTTTGGTTACTTCTTACTCTAAACAGCAGTATTGTAATAGTTTTTTAGAAACATAATACCGTAAGTTATATATTTTTTTATAATTAGCATTTGTGTAGTACGATATAAATACATAACACACTAAATCAAATATATAAAAAGGATGATACACGGCAAATCGCGGCATTGGATTTTTAGTAACATTTAATAAGAAAAACGGCAAAAATAAGGTTGTTTGAGCGAAGCGAGTTCCGCAATTTTTGCCGTTTTTATGCTAAAATGTTGCGTTAAAAAATCCGCTGACCGCGTGAGTTTTCTTGGTTCGTTCTTTTGCTCAATCAAAAGAATGAACATGAGCAATAAAGTAAATTAAAGGATAAAAACTATATACAAAGACATAACATAAATAAAAAACAAATGACTAAGACGTAAATAAAAAATATACTAACGTAACTACAAAGACGTAAACCAAAAAATAAACCCTTTAAATTATCTGAAAACTATTTTACAAATGTTCTGACAAATGTTAAAATTAAATTATCATAATAGTGAGGTGGATGTAATGTACGTATTAACTTTACCGGTATTGAGAAAAATGCTGCACACCGCAGCAGTTGACCTGAAAGACAACGTTCAGTATTTGTGCGAGCTGGACAGCGTTGCCGGTGACGGCGACCACGGCATTGCCATCGGGCATATTGCCGATATTTTAAAATCGCACAGCGACGATACTACCATTGCCACCATGAACCTTCTCCTGGAAGGCATTGGCGACGCGTTTATGGGCGTTAACGCAGGCAGCAGCGGCCCGCTTTGGGGAACAATTTTCGCCGGCATGGCAGACGGCATTGACGACCAGCAGGAACTGACGGAAATTGAGTTTAAGCGTATGTTTGCGCAGGCGAAAGAAGATTTTATGGATGTAAGCAAAGCCAAAGTGGGCGACAAAACTCTGGTTGATGCTTTTTATCCGGCTGTAAGCGCCATTGCCGAAACCGAAGGCAGCATTGAAGCGCTTCTGGACGCTGCGGCAGAAGCTGCCAAAAAAGGCGCCGACGCAACGGCAGATATGACCGCTAAATTCGGCCGCGCCAAAAACGTTGGCGAACGCAGCCTCGGCCATAAAGACCCGGGCGCCGTATCCATGGCAATTTTCTTTGCCGGGCTTGCCAAAGGCGCAAGAGCATAGTTCTTTAAAAAGCGGCGGCTTTTTAAAAATAAATTACGCACTAATGGAGGTTGTAAACAATGAAAAAATTTATCAATGACCCTGAAAATTTAACATCGGAGCTTTTGGAAGGCCTTGCCCTGAGCAATCCCGACATTGTATCTCTGGAAGACGGCAACCTTGTAGTTAATAAAAAATTAAAAGACGCAGACCGCGTAACCATCGTTACCCTTGGCGGCACCGGCCATGAACCTGCCATCAGCGGTTTTGTAGGCGAAGGCATGATTGATATTTCCGTAGCAGGCAATATTTTTGCAGCCCCCGGCCCGCAGTCCTGCGTTGAAGCCATTAAAATGGCAGATAAAGGCCACGGCGTACTGTTTGTTGTATTAAACCATGCCGGCGATATGCTTACCGGCAACCTGACTATGAAACAGGTTAAAAAACTCGGCATTAAAGTAGCCAAAGTTGTTACCCAGGAAGACGTTGCCAACGCACCGCGCTCCAATGCGGATGACCGCCGCGGTCTGGTAGGCTGCATTCCTCTGTATAAAATTGCCGGTGCTGCTGCAGCACAGGGCAAATCCCTTGAAGAAGTTGCCGAAATCGCTCAGCGCTTTGCTGATAACATGGCAACCATTGCCGTTGCCTGCGTAGGCGCAACACATCCGGCAACCGGCATGGAAATTGCCCACATTGAAGACGGCATGATGGAAGTTGGCATGGGCCAGCACGGCGAAGGCGGCGGCGGCAGCATGCCGCTGAAATATGCGGATGAAACCGCCGTTATTATGATGGACGCACTTTTGAAGGACCTTGACGTTAAGAGCGGCGAAAAATTAATGGTTATCATCAACGGCAGCGGTGCAACCACCTTAATGGAACAGCTGATTGTATTCCGCAAATGCCATAAATACCTTGCCGAAAAAGGCATTGAAGTTGTGGCAAGCCATGTAGGCGAACTTTTAACCGTACAGGAAACCGCAGGCTTCCAGATGTTCATTGCCCGCATGGACGACGAACTGACCGCTTTATGGAATGCTCCGTGCCGCACTCCGTATTACAGAAACTAAGGTGAATTACTATGGCAGATAAAGAAGGCAATATGATAGCAAAAGATTACGGCATCGGCATTAAGCCGCCTGCGCAGACTTTTCATGTAAAAGGGCTGGGCCACGCCGAATGGGGCATGAAAACGAGGCTTTCGCATATTTTTGCGGAAGACGGCCGCACCATTATGCTGGCGTTTGACCACGGCTACATTATGGGCAGCACGGCAGGGCTGGAAAGGCTCGATTTGGCAATTCCGCCCCTTATGGAATACGCCGACTGCCTGATGACAACCCGCGGCGCGCTGCGTGCCTGCATTCCGCCCGACTGCCGCAAGGCTATTGCCCTGCGCTGCACGGCTGATACCTCCGTTTTGAAAGACGATATGAGCCACGGCGTTATTGGCGTCGGCATTGAGGACGCTATCCGCATGAACGCTTCCTGCATGGCAGTGCAGTGCTTTGTTGGCGCTGACGGTGAGCTCGGTTCACTGGAAAATTTAGTGCGCACCGTTGATGCCGGTGAGCGTTACGGCATCCCCGTACTCGGCGTTGTGGCCGTTGGCAAGGAAATGGAACGCACCACGCGCTATTTTGCACTGGCAACGCGCCTTTTAGCCGAACTTGGCGCGCACATGATTAAAACCTATTACTGCGAAAATTTCGAGCAGATTACCGCAGCCTGCCCCGTGCCTATCGTTATTGCGGGCGGCAAAAAAATACCCGAACTTGACGCTATTAAAATGGCGTACCGTGCCATCAGCGAAGGTGCTGCCGGTGTGGATATGGGCCGCAATGTGCTGCAAGCCGAAAATCCTGTGGCAATGCTTAAAGCCATCCGCATGGTTATCCACGAAAATGCCAAACCGGAAGAAGCCTATAAAGCTTACGAGCTGATGAAGGAGGAATAACCGATGAAAAAATTTATGCACGTTGGCGTGCCTACCGATAAAGTAATGGAAGGCAGCGTATATGCCGAAGGCATTAAAACCCATATCGTTCCGCCGGAAACCAATGAATTCGGCATTGAATACCTGCGCTTTGAAAAAGACACCCCGCTGCCGCAGGAACTGCAAACCCTTGTGCATGTTGCCTACCAGGTAGACGACATGGACGAGCAGCTTAAAGCCAACCGCGTAGTTGTAGAACCGTGGATGGCCGACGAAAATACCCGCATCGCCTTTATTATGAAGGACGGCATTTTAATGGAATTAATGGAAGTAAAATAATTGCTTACGGATAAGGAACTTGCCGGGCTGGTGCAGGCAGCGCGCCTTTATTACGAAGACGGGCTGACGCAGGCCCAGGTAGCTGCCAAAATAGGCGTGTCGCGCCCGCAGGTAAGCAAAATGCTGGCGCACGCACGCGAAGCAGGCATTGTACACATTGAAATACGTCCACCTGTTGCAGGCGATGCAGAACTTTTAAAACTTTTACAGCAGCGCTTCGGCATTAAAGGCGGCATTGTACTGCCGCAGGCACAGCGCGAAGCGCTCTTGCGTGAAACTTCGGAATATCTGGCGGGCGAACTGCGCTACGAAAAAAACATAGGCCTTGGCTGGGGCTATACGCTTGGCGAAATTGCGGGCAAAATGGCTTCTGCCGGAGGACTTAAAGGCAGCGGCAAAATATTTCCGCTGATTGGCAGAACCGCCATACCAAACCGCGGTTACCGCGTTAACGAACTGGCGCTGCTGCTTGCCGGAGGCACAAGAGAGGCTTTCCGCCTTGAGGCAGAGGCTTTTCCGGGCAGCCGCGAAGCGCGCGATACCATGGAAGACACGCCGGATTACCGTCAGGCTTTGTCGCTGTGGCAGGATACCACGGCGGCGCTTGTGGAAATACGCGCTTACCCCGGTGTGCCGGATGAAGCGACGGCGCTGCGTTTTGAAGACGCGCTGGAGCGTCAGCAGGCTGTTGGCAGTTTGCTTTCGTACTATTTTAATGTACGCGGCGAATTTATCAGCGGCGCAGGCGATTTTGCCGTGCGCGTGCCGCTGAAAACTCTGGGGCAGCTGCCCAAAGTTGTTGCCATAGGCCTTACGGCAGGCAGCAAAGCCGTGCTTGGCGCACTGCGCACAGGCCTTGTAACGCACCTTGTTGTTACCGAAGACATAGCGCGCAAAATATTGCAGAAATAAATACGGCAAAATAAAAACAACCCTCTTGTACAGCAGGTGCAGGAGGGTTGTTTGGCGCTGACGGGAAATCTGCAAGCTTAGCCGGATTATATGCAGATAATCAAAAAGAACTGCACATAAATAAGGTGTTTTATGTGCAGAAACCATATTGATATAAAATGTCTGCCTTAGGCATACATTTACACAATAATTACCAGAAAATTTTAAAATTTTGGTTAAGGAAGTTTGTTTTTTATGCGGATAAATGGTAAAATAGATGATAAAATAGTAGTATTGTTGTTTTGAGGGGACATTTTGAAGAATGGAAGGATGGATATTATGAAAAAAAGAGGACTTAAAAAATTTGCTGCAGGCGTAACTTTGCTTTTGGCATTGGGGCTTCTGGCGGGTTGCGGCGGCGAAAAAAAGGAAGCAGGAAGTAAAGCGCAGTTAAACGTAGGTATTGTACAACTGGTAGAACACAGTGCGCTTGATGCCGCCAATAAAGGCTTTGTAGACGGCCTGGCGGAAAAAGGCTTCAAAGAAAACGAGAATATTGCTATCGACAGGCAGAACGCGCAGGCTGACCAGAGCAATTTGCAGAACATTGCTCACCGCTTTGTCAACAACAAAGTTGATTTAATCTGCGCCATTGCAACTCCTGCCGCGCAGGTTATGGCCAACGCCACGAAGGATATACCCATTGTGGCAACCGCCGTTACGGATTACGAGGCGGCCAAGCTTGTTGCGTCGAACGAAAAACCGGGCGGTAATGTTACCGGCACCAGCGATATGAACCCGATTAAGGAACAGGTTGATTTGCTTTTGAAAATTGTGCCGGATGCCAAAACTATCGGCACCGTTTACTGCTCCAGCGAAGTAAATTCTCAAATTCAGATTGAAATTATGAAAAAAGCGGCTGCTGAACGGGGCGTCAATGTCATGGAAGCAACGGTTTCCACGGTAAACGATATTCAGCAGGCAGCACAGAGCCTTGTAGGGAAGGTTGACGTGGTTTATGTGCCCACCGATAATGTAATTGCATCTTCCATGCCTACTTTGGTTTCCGTTACAGATAACGCAGGGCTTGCGGTTATCTGCGGCGAAGAAGCCCTTGTAAAGGGCGGCGGTCTTGCAACGCTTGGTATTGATTACTACCAGCTCGGTAAGGAAACCGGCGAGATGGCGGCTAAAATTTTAAAAGGTGAAGCCAAACCGGCAGATATGGCAATACAGACTCAGAAGCAGTTTAAAACCGTCGTTAACGAAGCAGGCGCAAAACGCCTGGGCATTACTATCCCGCAGGATGTGCTGCAAAACGCGGAAATTGTAAAATAACGCGTTGAATGCAGAAAAAAGTTTACCTTAGGGAAGGAATGAGTTATCCATGAAATTATCTAAAAAAGCGCGCGTTTTGGCTGCGGCTTTGGCTTTAACACTTGCCGCCGGTATTATGGGCGGCTGCGGCGGCGATAAAAAAGAGGAGGCTGCTGCTAAAAAAACAGTTAATGTTGGTATTGTACAACTGGTAGAACATGCATCGCTTGATGCTGCAAATAAAGGTTTTGTAGACGGGCTTGCCGCAAACGGCTTCAAAGAAGGCGAAAACGTTGTTTTCGACCGCCAGAATGCACAGGCAGACCAGAGCAATTTGCAGAACATTGCCCACCGCTTTGTAAGCAACAAGGTTGATTTAATCTGCGCCATTGCAACACCTGCGGCACAAACCGCTGCCAACGCAACAAAAGATATTCCTGTTGTATCTACTGCCGTAACCGATTATGAAGCGGCAAAACTCGTTGCTTCCAACGAAAAACCTGGCGGCAACGTTACTGGCACCAGCGATATGAACCCGATTAAAGAACAGCTTGACCTTTTGCTGAAACTTGTGCCGGATGCCAAAGTTGTAGGTACAATTTATTCTTCGAGCGAAGTTAATTCGCAGATGCAGGTAGAGCTTTTAAAGAAATATGCTGCTGAAAGAGGCGTAGAGGTTAAGGAAGCAACCGTTTCCAGCGTTAACGATATTCAGCAGGCGGCACACAGCCTGATTGGCGAAATTGACTGCCTGTACCTGCCTACCGATAATGTTATGGCATCGGCAGTGCCTACGCTGATTAGCGTAACCGAGCCTGCCAAACTGGTTATGACCTGCGGCTGGCCCGATACTGAAGGCAGCGTTGCCGTAATAGGCATTAACTATTACGAACTTGGCAAGCAAACCGGCGAAATGGCAGCCAAAATTTTAAAGGGTGAAGCCAAACCGGCAGAAATGCCTATTGAAACACAGAAGAAATTTAAGGTTATCGTTAATAAAAAGGTTGCGGAACGCCTTGGCGTAACTGTTCCGGAAGAAATTTTAAAAGCTGCTGAGGCAGAATAAAAAGAGGCAATGCGGGTTTCCCGCCCGGGAAACCCGCTTTTACTGCCTGCTTTGGAGGAGATTAGATGATCGATATTTTAATGCCGACAATAGCACAGGGGCTGTTGTGGGCAATTATGGCGCTGGGCGTTTATATTACGTTCCGCGTGCTTGATATTGCCGATTTGACTGTTGAAGGAAGTTTCCCACTTGGTGCGGCTGTGGCTGCGGCCATGCTTTCGGAAGGTTATTCCGTTTCTGCCGCTTTTGCCTGCGCTGCCATTGCCGGTATGCTGGCGGGCGTTGCTACCGGTTTTTTACATACCAAACTGAAAATACCGGCGCTGCTGGCAGGTATTTTAACCATGATTGCGCTGTATTCCGTAAACCTGCGCGTTATGGGCAAAGCTAACCTGTCGCTTTTGCGTATTGATACAATTTTTACGGAAATGCAGGCCCTGACCGGCCTTGACAATGTTTATACGGTGCTTGCGGTAGGTGCTGTTTCCGCCCTTATCTGCGTTATTTTTATCTACTGGTTCTTCGGTACGGAAATCGGCGCTGCCATCCGCGCTACCGGCTATAACCAGCAGATGATCCGCGCTCAGGGCGTTGATACACGCATTACCATTATTCTGGGCCTTTTAATCAGTAATGCTCTGGTTGCCTTAAGCGGAGCGCTGATTGCGCAGAACAACGGCTTTGCCGATGTCGGCATGGGCACCGGCACAATCGTTATCGGCCTTGCGTCCGTTATTATCGGCGAAGTGCTTTTTGGCACCCGCAGCTTTAAAAACTGCCTTATCAGCGTAGTGCTGGGCAGCGTTGTATACCGTATTGTTATTGCAGCGGTACTGCAAATGGGCATGCCGCCTAACGATTTGAAACTGTTTACGGCGCTTCTGGTTGCATTTGCGCTGTCGCTGCCGCTTGTTAAAGACAAGGTCGGCATCGGAAAGGCGGTGAAATAATGCTGCACGTTGAACATATCCATAAAACATTTTTTGCGGGCACCATTAATGAAAAGGTTGCCCTGCAGGATTTATCGCTGCATCTTGCGCCCGGCGATTTTGTTACCGTTATCGGCGGCAACGGCGCGGGCAAATCCACACTGTTAAACTCCATTGCCGGTGTTTTTCCGATTGACAGCGGCAAAATAGTTATCGACGGCGTTGATATTACCAAAACGCCGGAACATAAACGCGCAAAATATATCGGCAGGGTTTTTCAGGACCCGATGATGGGCACTGCTGCCGGCATGATGATTGAAGAAAACCTGGCTATTGCCGCACGCCGCGGCAAAACACCCGGCCTTAAATGGAGCCTGAACGAAAAAGACCACGACTGGTTTGTGGAAATGCTTAAGGAGCTTGACCTCGGCCTTGAAAACCGCATGACTGCTAAAGTTGGCCTGCTTTCCGGCGGTCAGCGCCAGGCACTTACCCTTTTAATGGCAACAATAAAACGCCCGAAGCTTTTGCTTCTGGACGAACATACTGCTGCGCTCGACCCCAAAACGGCGGCCAAGGTGCTTTCGCTTACCGAGCGCATTATTGACCGCGACAAGCTGACGGCGCTGATGATTACGCACAATATGCGCGACGCGCTGAAATATGGCAACCGCCTGATTATGATGTATAACGGGCGCATATTGGTAGACGTTGCCGGTGAAGAAAAGAAAAACCTTACCACGCAGGATTTGCTTTTGATGTTTGAAAAAGCTGCTGGCAACACGCTTGACAGCGACAGGCTGCTTTTGGGATAAGGAGAAACGCATGGCTGAACTGGAACGGCTGAAACAAATAAAATGCTTTTTGTTCGATATGGACGGCACCATTAATCTGGGCAATACGCTTATTCCCGGCATGGACGCGTTTTTTAAAAAGCTGCGCTCTTACGGCAGGGATTTTTACCTGGTTACCAACAATTCTTCCAAAGGGCACAGCCATTATGTGGAAAAAATGCGCCGCATGGGCATTGAGGTAACGCGCAAAAACGTTTTAATCAGCAGCGATGCCTTTGTGTATTATATGCAGCAGGTTAAGCCTGGCGCCAGTTTGTATGTGCTTGGCACCGATTTATTAAAGGAAACCATTATTAAAGGCGGCTTTAAGCTGACGACGCTGCTGGAAGAAAAAACGGATTTTGTGGTTGTCGGTTTTGATATGTCGCTTGATTATGAAAAGCTAGCCATAGCCTGCCGCTTGATTGACCGCGGTGTGCCTTATGTGGCTACGCATCCCGATGTGCGCTGCCCCATTGAAGGCGGCGAGTTTATACCCGACTGCGGTGCCATGATTAAGCTGATTGAAACGGCAACCGGCAAAAAGCCCGCTGCCATTACCGGCAAACCCTACCACTACATGGTAGATGTTGTTATGGAACGCACCGGCTATAAAAAAGACGAAATTGCCATGGTTGGCGACCGCCTGAGCACCGACATTGCTTTCGGGCTGAACAACGGCATTTTATCCGTACTTGTTTTAACCGGCGAAGCCACGCTGGAGGATGTGGAAAAGGAAAACATCCACCCCGATATAATTTTGCCGCACGCGGCGGATATAGCAAAATATTTTTAAAAAAATTGCCCTGCTTTGAGCAGGGTTTATTTTTATTCTGCCTCATTTTGTTGTATAATTAATTTAGGGAACTTATGCTAAACCTTAAGTTTTGGGAAAGGCAGTGAGAATTATGGATTTTAAAAAAGTTACCTTCTTAAAAGTTTACACCGGTGAAGACGTTATTGTTGAAGATATGCCGCTTTTTAAGGCCGTTATTAAAGAGGCCATGCGCCTTAAACTGGCAGGCGGCACGGTTACGCGCGGCATTGGCGGTTATGCTTCGGTTAAGCGCGGCATCGATTATAAAATCGGTTCGTTCTTTACGGGGCTGCCCAATATGCCTGTAACGGTAGAAATTGTAGATACACGCGAAAATATTGAAAAAATCCTGCCCTGGCTGGAAAAGAATGCCACCAAAGCACTGGTGCTGGTAGAAGAAAGCACCTGCCTTATTACCGATTATATGCGTGAAGAAGAAGCCAAAAAAGCCCAGGAGGCTAATAAATAAAACAACATCCCCGGAGGAAGATGCTGAATGAGAGAATTTTTTGATGTTGCCCTTATCGGCGGCGGTCCTGCCGCCGTTTTTGCTGCTTACGAGTTTTCGTTGAAGTACCCGGAATTAAAAGTGGTTATTCTGGAGGAAGGTCACCCCATTGAGCAGCGCAAATGCCCGCTGGCGCAGAAAAAGGTAGACCACTGCCTGCGCTGCGTGCCCTGCGATATTATGCGCGGGTTCGGCGGCGCCGGTGCGTTTTCGGACGGCAAATATAATTTTACAACCGAGTTTGGCGGCTGGCTGAATGAATACCTGCCCCATAACGAAGTTATTGATTTGATTGACTATGTTGATGAGCTGAACTGCCGCCACGGTGCGCCGGGTGAATATTTCAGCACCAAAAACTGCACTATCGGCGCCAAAGCGCTGGGTTACGACCTGCACCTTTTAAATGCCAAGGTAAGGCATCTGGGTACGGAAAACAACCTTATTATAATGGAAAATATTTATAAGCATCTGCTGGAAAACGGCATTGAAATCCGCTGCAACAGCCACGTGGAAAAAATCCTCCGCGAAGGCGAAAGGTTTGTGCTGCCGGTACGCGGCAAGGGCGAAATTGAATGTACTTATTTAATTGCTGCTCCCGGGCGCGCCGGTGCGGAATGGTTTACCGAGCAGTGCAAGGATTTGGGACTGAGCTTTATTAATAACCAGGTGGATATCGGCGTGCGCGTGGAAGTGCCTGCGCAGGTGTTTAAGCACATTACCGATGAAGTGTATGAAGCCAAGCTTGTGTACCGCACCCAGCGCTACAACGATTTGGTGCGCACTTTCTGCATGAACCCTAACGGCTATGTTGTGGCCGAAAACACCGACGGCATTGTAACGGTTAACGGGCACAGCTACCGCGACCCGAAACTGCACAGCAACAACACCAACTTTGCGCTTCTGGTAAGCAACACCTTTACCGAACCGTTTACCGAACCGCACCAGTACGGCAAGCGCATTGCTTCCTTCAGCAATATGCTGGGCGGCGGCGTGCTTTTGCAGCGTTTCGGCGATTTGATTAACGGACGCCGCACCAACGAGCGCCGTTTGAAAAAGAGCTTTACCAAACCTACTTTAAACGCAACTCCGGGCGATTTAAGCCTGGTGCTGCCCAAACGCCAGCTTGACGATATTATCGAAATGATTTACGCGCTGGATAAAATTGCCCCCGGCATGGCCAATGCCGATACGCTTTTGTACGGCGTGGAAGTTAAGTTTTACAGCGCGCGCCTTGAGCTGGACGGCAAACTGGAAACCAAAATACACAACCTGTTTGCCTGCGGCGATGGTGCAGGCATTACGCGCGGGCTTTCGCAGGCCAGCGCCAGCGGCGTGCATGTGGCAAGGCAGATTGGTGAACGCGCCAGAAGCGGCAAATAACTGAACGGGCGGGAAGATAGACATGGTAACACCGTTAATAAGCATGCTCGGAATTACCAAAAAATTTCCGGGCGTTATAGCCAACAATAAAATAGATTTAGAATTATACCCCGGTGAAGTGCATGCGCTGCTTGGCGAAAACGGCAGCGGCAAAAGTACGCTGATGAGCATTTTAACCGGGCTTTACCAGCCTACGGAAGGCAAAATACTGGTTGACGGCAAAGAAACGCAGTTTTCTTCGCCTGCGGACGCCATTTCAAGCGGCATCGGTATGGTGCACCAGCATTTTAAGCTGATTGAATCCTTCACTGTGGCGGAAAACATTGCCTTAAGCGATACGCACGGCAGCTTTAAGCTGGATATGGCGCAGCTGGAGGCCGACATTGAAGAATTAAGCAGTTACTACGGCTTAAAAATAGACCCGCACGCCTTTGTATGGCAGCTTGGCGTCGGCGAAAAGCAGCGCGTGGAAATTCTGCGTATGCTGTACCACAAAAGCCGGGTGCTGATACTTGACGAACCTACGGCGGTGCTGACGCCGCAGGAAACGCGCGAGCTGTTTGCCAACCTGCGCAAAATGGCCGACAACGGCTGCGCGGTAGTGTTTATTTCGCACAAGCTGAACGAAGTTGAAGAATTAGCAGACCGCATTACCGTTCTGCGCGGCGGCGTGGTAAGCGGACGCATGGAAAAAAGTGAAATCAACCGCAACGCGCTGATACAAATGATGGTTGGGCGCGAGCTTAACACCAACTATCCGCATAAGCCTGCCGGTAACGGGGATGTGGTTTTAAAACTTGAAAAAATCTCAGCCCTTGGCGATATGCACACGCTGGCGCTTGACAATGTGAGTTTTGAAATACGCGCGGGCGAAATTTACGGCATTGCCGGCGTAAGCGGCAACGGGCAGCGCGAGCTGGCGGAGGTTATTGCTGGTATGCGCCTTTCCATGGGCGGCAAAATGTATTACCGCGGGCAGGATTTTACCAATAAACCGCCGCGTGCCAAAATTGAAGCAGGCATCAGCTATGTGCCGGAGGACCGCCTTGGCACCGGCCTTGCGCCGAACTTAAACAGCGTTGAAAACATTATTTTAAAGGAATACAACGGGCGTTTTGCCGAAGGCTGGCGCATTAAATGGCAGGCAGCCGTCAGCGCCGCCAAACATATTGTTGAAGAATTTGACATTAAGCAGGGCAGCATTTACCAGCCGGTAAAAATGATGAGCGGCGGCAATATCCAGAAGCTGCTTTTGGGGCGCGAAATTGCAGCCAAACCGCAGCTGATGGTAGTGCTGTACCCCGTGCGCGGGCTGGATATCGGCGCGATTGAAGCCGTACACAAGCTGGTTTTAAAACTTAAAGAAGAAAACACGGCGATACTTCTGGTATCGGAAGAACTGGAAGAACTTGCAGCCCTGGCAGACCGCGTGGGCGTTATGTTTGCAGGTAAGCTGATGGGCGAATTTGCCGTGCAGGATATGGATATTGAAAAAATCGGCGCGCTGATGGCCGGTGTAACGGATAACGGAGGTGAGGGCAAATGAAGGTAGTTCTGGAAAAACGCCTGGAACAAAGCCTGAAAGCGCAAATCGGCCTGCCCGTACTTTCGGCGCTGATGGCACTGGTTTTTTGCGGCGTATTTTTTGCCCTTACCGGCAAAGACCCGCTCCTGGTATATGAGAGTATGTTCAGCGGCGCGCTGGGCAACGATTACGGCCTTTCGGAAACTTTCGTAAAAATGATTCCGATGGCGCTGTGCGCACTGGGCATTGCCGTTGCGTTCCGCATGCAGATTTGGAATATCGGCGCGGAAGGCCAGTTTTACATGGGCGCCTGCGCTGCAACCTGGGTGCCGCTTAATTTTCCCGATTTGCCTGCGGCAGTTATGCTGCCCGCAATGTTTGTTTTGGGCGCGCTGGCAGGCGGCTTGTGGGGCCTTGTTGCGGGCTGGTTTAAAACAAAATGGCTGGTTAACGAACTTATCAGCACTTTAATGATGAACTACATTGCCATTTTGTGGGTGGATTATCTGGTATACGGCGACTGGCGCGACCCCAACGGGCTGAACTTTCCTTTAACGGCGGCGTTCCCGGATGCGGCGATGCTGCCGAGCTTTGGCGATTTGCGCGTACACGCCGGTATTTTTGTAGTGTTTATTGCGGCGGCAGTGTTTACGGTGCTGTTTAAAAGCTCGCGCTGGGGCTATGAAACAATGGTTATCGGCTCCAACCCGGTGGCTGCGCGTTATGCCGGTATGGATATTGCCCGCAACGTGCTTATTGCCATGTTTATCAGCGGCGCGGTATGCGGGCTTGCAGGCATGGTGGAAGTTTCTGGCATTGTAGGTAAGCTGCAGCACGGCATCAGCCCGGGCTACGGCTACACTGCCATTATTATAGCGTGGCTGGCGCGTTTGAACCCGCCCGCCATTATTCTGGTATCTTTTCTGTTTGCAGTTATTCACGTGGGCGGCTTTATGCTGCAAACCATGGGCATTTCCGCAGCGGCAGCAACCATGCTGCAGGGCGCGGTGCTGTTTTTCGTGGTTGGCACGGAAATTTTTACCGGCTACAAACTGCGTATTGTGAAAGGCGGTGCTGAAAATGAGTGAAGATTTTATCGTTTCGTTGCTGGCTGCCGCCATCACTATGGGCACGCCCCTTTTATACGCCGCTTTGGGCGAAGTTATCTGCGAGCGCAGCGGCGTTATTAACCTCGGCGTTGAAGGCATGATGCTTATCGGCGCCTGCACAGGCTTTATTGCAGGCAACAGCTTCGGCAGCCCGTGGGCAGGCGTTGCGGCGGCCGTTGCTGCTGGCGCGCTTCTGGCGCTTATCCACGCGTTTTTAACCGTAACCCTGCGCGCCAACCAGGTTGTAAGCGGCCTTGCTGTAACCTTGTTCGGCACCGGGCTCAGCGGCTACCTTGGGCAGGATTATGTAGGCCAGCCTGCCGGTGCGGTATTCGGCAAAATTGCCGTGCCGCTTTTAAGCGATATTCCCATTATCGGCAGCATTCTGTTCAAACAGGATGCGCTGGTATATATAAGTTACTTTTTGGTGCCGCTTGCGGCGTGGTATTTTTATAAAACGCGCAGCGGGCTGTTTCTGCGTGCCATGGGTGAAAACCCGGCGGCGGTAGATGCGGCGGGCATTAATGTTTTCGGCCTGCGCTATTTATACATTGTAGTTGGCGGCGCACTGGCGGGTGTTGCCGGTGCGTACCTGTCGCTTGCTTATGCTCCCAGCTGGCTGGAGAATATGACGGCGGGCCGCGGTTGGATTGCCGTTGCGCTTGTAATTTTTGCCCTGTGGGACCCCTGGCGCGCCATGGCAGGTTCGTATCTTTTCGGCGGCATCGACGCACTGGGCTTTAACTTGCAGGTGCTCGGCGTGCCGGTATCTGGCTTTATACTTAATATGCTGCCGTACATTTTTACGGTGCTGGTGCTTGTGCTGGTGTTAAAACGCCGCGGCGGGCGCAGTGCATCCCCGCAGGCTCTGGGCCTTTCGTACGACCGCGAGGAAAGATAACCGTAAAAATTTGCCGCTTTGCAGGATTTTATTAAAAAAAGTAGAACATTTTAAAACATAAAAGATATGGCAAAAGCCATATCGGGAGGTGTGTAGTATGTTTAAAAAAATTCTGGTGCCTGTCGACGGTTCTGAAACGTCATGGCGCGCACTTAATAATGCTTTGGAAATTGGCAGAAAATTTAACAGTGAAATTGTTGTAGTAAACGTTATCCAGCCGTACAATAACGCAGCTCTGCTTGCAGTACCGCTTGACCACAGCACTATCAGCCGCGGCAACAGCGAACTGGAACGCATCGGCGACAAAGTGCTTGAATACGCTAAAGACATCGTTGGCGATTATCCGCATGAAGTAAGCTACGATATGGAAGTAGGCCATCCTTCGGAACGCATTATCGCCCTTGCCAAAAAAGTTCAGGCAGATGCAATCGTTATCGGCTCCCGCGGCCTTTCCGGCATTGCCGAATTCTTCCTCGGCAGCGTCAGCAGCAAGGTTTCGCAGTATGCGGCTGTGCCTGTGCTGATCGTGAAATAAAGTGATACTATGCTGAAAAAATTATTGGTAGCAATAGACGGTACTGAATATTCGTGGCGCGCGCTGGAATATGCCATCGGCATAGCCAAAATGGCGGAATCGGAGCTGGTTGTTTTAACCGTTGCCCGCGATGGCTTGCAGCATACGCCGCAGCTGCCGCTGGAAGGCGAACTGGCCGGTGATGTGAACGGGCCTGCCATGCAGATAGGCAACGAAGTTTTGGGCGCTGCAAAGCATATAATCGATGAGCAGAATATTCCCTGTTCTTATGTGCTTGTTATCGGCACACGTCCTGCGCCGGAAATCATTAAGCAGTGCCGCAAGGAAAAATGCGATACCATTATCATAGGCACGCGCGGTTTCGGCGCTATTGAAGGCCTGTTTAAAAACAGCGTCAGCCATATAGTAATCGAAAATGCTTCCGTGCCTGTAATTGTAATAAAATAATAAGCGAAAAGTAATACAAAAAAGACCTTGCCGTTAAGACAAGGTCTTTTTTAATTTAAGTACTGCATTTCTCCTCACCACGCCCGTGAGCCAAGCTCCGGATGGCGCCCCGGTGAAAGGTGCAGGCGTTTGGCAAGTTCCACTGCTTCTTCAAGCGGTAGGTCGCCGGCGCGCTCACCGTTTTTTTCAAATACGCAGTGCGGGTCTTCGCTGCCAACTTCGCCGCCGGGCAGGTAAATGTATTCTCTGTTGTCGTTGTCGGCAAGTATAATGCCGGCAAGTAACTGTTCCGCTAAAATTTTGCTCATTGCTGCTCCTTAAAACATGCGGCGTTTCCACAGCCAGTAGCCGGTAACCCCGGCAACCAGAAGCGAGGTGCCGCCTATTACAAGAAATCCGTACGGGCTTTCGGAAAGCGGCACAGGCACGTTCATGCCCCATAAGCCGCCGATGGTGGTCGGTATGGCCAGTATAATCGTTACGGATGCCAGAAATTTCATTACAAGGTTCAGGTTGTTGCTGATGATGGAGGCGAATACTTCCATCATGCTGTTTAAAATGTGGCTGTACATTTCAACCATTTCGATAGCCTGCTTGTATTCGATGATAACGTCTTCCAGCAAATCCTCGTCTTCTTCATACAGCTTGATGAGGTGTGCGCTCTGGTTGGTAGAGCGCAGGCGCAGCAGTTTTTCGGTTACAATGTAGTTGCTGCGCAGGGAGGTTGTAAAGTATGTTAAGGATTTCTGTAAGTCCAGCATGTTAAAAAGTTCGCTGTTTTCCATGGATTTGCGCAGGTGCTGTTCCAGTTCATCAGTGCGTTTGATAATAATGCGGATGTATTTCAGATATAAGGTTGCCGATTTATAGAGTATCTGAAAGAGAAAGCGCGTCTTTTTAAAGGTGCTGAACATTTTATAGTTGTAGGAAGAAAAATCGGCGATAACGGCGTTAGGCTCCAGACAGACGGTTACAATGTAATCTGCCGATACGATAATGCCCAGCGGCAGGGTGTCGTAATCTTTGTTGCTGCGCAGCACAGGGATGTCGATAAGGGTGAGTATCTGGTCGTCTTCGGTTTCGATACGGGATTTTTCTTCATCGTCAAGCGCGGCGCTTAAAAAGTCCATCTGAATGCCGGTGGCGTCCGCCACTTCGTGCAGTTCTTCGGGTGAGGGACTGACGATGTCTATCCAGCAGCCTTTTTCCAGGCTGTCCAGTTCCAGTTCGTCCATGCCGTTATTGGTGCTTTTCATAATTCTGTACATTGGCGGTCCCTCCTTCCGTTTGCAATGTGAATTAAAGCCGCAGCGCGGGGCTGTAAATTTAATTCACTCTGCAATCTTTTAAATATTCGGCACAAAAGCGCAAAATCCTTGTTAAAGGGGCTGTTTAGTTAAATTTTTTACAAAATTTTAAACTGCAGGGGCAGAGTTTTTACTTTTCTTTAATAAAAATTGTTGATATAATATAACTAATTTTAAAAGCAGGAGGGTAGTATTGTAGCTTAGAGCGGATTTTTTGTGAAGAAAGGTAGTGCAGCAGGATGAATGTTCAGTTGATTATTGTTGTTGTGTATATTGCGCTTTTGTTCGCAATAAGTTTTTACGTTAAAAGCAGGGCGGATAAAGGCTCTGCGGAGTATCTTTTTGCGGGGCGCAAACTTGGCCCGGTGCTGATTGCCGTTAATATTACGGGGCTTGCCGTTGGTGCGGCTTCTACCGTTGGCGTTGCCGAAAACGCTTACAAGGTTGGCATGGCAGCAGGCTGGTACAACGCGGCGTGGAGCGCGGGCGCCATTATTATGGGCCTTGTGGCGGCGGGCAAGCTGCGTGCCATGAAGGTTTCCACCATTCCGGAATTTTTTGAAAAATATTACGATACCAAAGGCCGCGTTATCAGCGCGGTTGGGCTTGTAATTATCATGTCCGTTATTACGGCGCTTCAGTATCTCGCCGGCGGCGCGATTCTGGCTTCGCTTCTGCCCGAATATTTCTCGTTCCGCGGCGGCATGATTGTAAGTGCGGTGGTATTTATCGGCATTACGCTTATCGGCGGTTTGTGGTCGAGCGGCTTGTCCAATATCGTCAGCGTTGTTTTAATTTACGCGGGCATTTTATATTCCTGCGTGGCAGCGGTGGACCACAGCGGCGGGCTTGATGCTATTGCGGCGCAGCTTCCGGCCGGGCTTGACTGGTTTGACCCGTTTGCAGGCATTCCGCTGGCCGTTATTATCGGCTGGTTTATTGTTATGATTACGCAGGCCATTACAGCGCAGGGCCCTGTGCAGATTGCCTGCGGTGCGCGTGACGCCAAAACCGCGCGCAACGGCTTTATTCTTGGCGGCCTTTTAATTTTCCCGGTAGGTTTTTTGTGCGCGCTTTTAGGCATTATCGGCAAGGTGCAGTTCCCGGAAATTTCGGCAACGCTGGCTTTGCCTAAAGTTGTTATGGCGCTTGACCCCATTGCCTCTGGCACAACGCTTGCGGCGCTGTGGGCAGCGGACGTATCTACCGCCTGCACAATTCTTCTGGGCGCAGGTACGCTGTTCAGCCAGGATATTTACAAACGCTTTATTAATCCGTCCGTAACGGACGACCGCTTTGTTAAAATTAACCGCTTGACTATTTTGGCGGTTGGCATTATAACCTTATGGTTTGCTTTTAACGCTGCCGGTATTTTAAAAACCATGGTGGCAGGGCTTTCGATGACGACGGCGCTGACCTGCGTATTTTTGTTTACGGTGTTTGCGCCCGGTTTGTGCCGCCGCAGCAGCGCGTTCTGGACTACCCTGGCCGGGCTTTTGGGCCTTGTGGTATGGGAATTTGTACCGGCACTGCATGTTTTGCAGCATGTAATTTATTTTGAATGGCTGCTGTGCATTATCGTGTTCCTTATTGTAGCCGTGTTTGACAAAACACCTATTAAAAAACCGGAAATGGTGGAGGAAGACTGACCATGGCAGAACAGAAACTGACGAGCATTGAAATAGGGCGTGCGGCACTGCGCATTGCCGTTACCGAAAACCGTGCGGAGGAGCAGCGCATTAAAGAGCAGCTGGCGGCAAAGGGCATCCGCAGCACGGCGGTTGATTTTGGCGGCGAATTTATGCCGAGCGTTGTTAAAATTGTGGAGCGTGCCGTTGTTGCGGCGCAGCGTCAGGGCATTGTTACAGAAACCCATGTCGGCGCGGGCGCAGTTGCAGGCGCTGCCCACGCTGCTTTGGAGCAGCTTGTGACGAAGGCGGCGGGCTTTAACGTGGGCGGCAAAATAGGCATTGCCCGCAGCGGCGAGCATTTGTGCGTTGCCATATATATGGCGGTGGGCGTGCTGAACCTTGATGAATTGTGCGTTGCTTTGGGGCACCGCTCACTGGCAAGTGAAGAATAAAGGAGCAGTATGAATATTATAGATATTATCGGGCCTGTAATGATTGGCCCTTCAAGTTCGCATACGGCGGGCGCGGTAAGGCTGGGGCTTTTGGCTGCCGGTATTTTGGGTGCGCCGCCTGTTAAAGCACAGATTGATTTGCATGGCAGCTTTGCGCATACCTACCGCGGGCACGGCACTGATGTGGCGCTTTTAGCCGGGCTTATGGGCTGGCTGCCTGATGACGCGCGTATTCCGCAGGCGCGTAAATATGCCGCGGAAGCGGGGCTTGAATATAATTTTGCCAAAGTAAACCTTGGTGATTTAACCCACCCCAATACAGCGCGCTTTACGCTGACGGCAAAGGACGGCAAAAGCTGCGAGGTTATCGGCTCATCCATCGGCGGCGGGCAGGTTAAGGTATCTGCCATTGACGGCGCGGAGGTTGAGTTGGACGGCAAGCTGCCTGCGCTGTTGGTATCGCATACAGACAAGCCCGGCGTGATAGCACTTGTAAGCAGCACGCTGGCAAGTGCGTCCGTAAATATTGCAACCATGCGCGTGTTCCGCAAAAATAAAGGCGGGCTGGCAACCATGGTGCTTGAGTGCGACCAGAAAGTACAGCCTGCGATAGTGCAGCTGCTGGCGGCGCTGCCGCCTATTGACACGGTGCGCTTTGTAGACAGCGTGCTTTGAGGTGAAAGATGGCAAACGACAAAATTTCATTAAACGCATTAATAGAAGAAGCAGAAGCGGCAAAACTGAGCCTGAACGCTTATTTGCTGCCGCAGAGCGCTGCTGAACTGGAAATTACGGAGGAAGAACTGCTTGCCAAAATGGCGCAGATGCTGAAAGTAATGGAAGAAGCCGCAGCCTACGGGCTGACGGGTGTGCGCTCGCACAGCGGCTTAACCGGCGGCAGTGCGCTTAAACTGCAAAACGCGGCAGCGCAGCCCGGCTTTAATAAACTTTTGGGCGCTCTTGCAACGGATGCAGTAACTTATGCCCTTGCCGTAAGCGAATGCAATGCTGCCATGGGCAGAATTGTGGCGGCTCCCACGGCAGGTGCGGCAGGCGTGCTTCCCGGCGTGCTGCTGGCTTTAAAAAAGCACTGCAATTTAACGGAAGAACAGCTGGCACGCGCGCTTGTTGTGGCAGGGCAAATCGGGCTTGTAATTGCAGCTCGTGCTTCGCTTGCGGGTGCGGTTGGCGGCTGCCAGGCAGAATGCGGCAGTGCGGCGGCCATGGCGGCAGGCGCGGCTGTTGACGCTTTGGGCGGCACTCCTGCGCAGGCAGGAACTGCCGTAAGCATTGTTTTTAAAAACATGCTGGGGCTGGTGTGCGACCCTGTGGCAGGGCTTGTGGAAGTGCCCTGCATAAAACGCAACGGCGGTGCGGCAGTGCAGGCGCTTTTGGCGGCAGAAATGGCGCTGGCAGGCATCGGCAGCTTTATTCCGGCGGACGAAGCCATTGACGCCATGAAATGGGTGGGCGATTCCATGCCCTGCGCATTGCGCGAAACTGCTGGCGGCGGCCTGGCGCAAACGCCTACGGCGCTGGCGTGGGCCAAAGCGTGGTTTGAACGCGAATAGCCGCAAAAAGCGGTTTTGTAAAATTAATGACATTTTATATTAAAAATTTTTACGAAAAATATTGACAGAACCTGTCTGCTATGATAGAATTACATTCGTCGCCAAGCGTATCTTGGTAAAATGGTGGCTGTGGTGAAGCGGTTAACACGGCGGATTGTGGCTCCGTTACGCGAGGGTTCGAATCCCTCCAGTCACCCCATATTTTTGGGGCGTAGCCAAGTCGGTAAGGCACGGGACTTTGACTCCCGCATGCGTTGGTTCGAGTCCAGCCGCCCCAGCCAAATAACGTGATCCACTAGCTCAGTCGGTAGAGCACCTGACTTTTAATCAGGGTGTCCCGCGTTCGAGTCGCGGGTGGATCACCATTTTTATTTTATAACAGAATTTTGCGGATGTGGCGGAACTGGCAGACGCACTAGACTTAGGATCTAGCGCCTTCGGCGTGCAGGTTCGACTCCTGTCATCCGCACCAGCATTCAACGTCCTGCTTTGGCAGGATGTTTTTTTATGCCCGTTTTACATTTTTACGCGATAGTTTTATAATAAAAATATCCGTTATTTTTTATTGAGGGAGCAGATGGTTTATGTTAGGAACGATTGTAAATACCTGCACTATTTTAACAGGTAGCTTTGTGGGCAGCTTTTTAAGCCGCGGCATCAGCGAAAAATATAAAACAGCGCTGTTTGACGCTTTGGGGCTGGCAACGGTTGGGCTTGGCGCCAACGCCGTTGTGCATAACCTGCCCAACAGCGAATACCCGGTGCTTTTTATTGCAAGCCTTGCCATTGGCACCATTATCGGCACGCGGCTTGATATTTGCGGGCGTTTTAATGCGCTGCTTGCGCACTGCAAGGGCGGCGGCAAGCTGGCGGAAGGGCTTTCTACGGCGATACTTCTGTTCTGTATCGGCACGCTTTCCATTTTAGGGCCTATCGAAAGCCGCCTTAACGGCAACAATACTTACCTTTTTACCAATGCAACGCTTGATTTGGTATCTTCCATGATATTTGCCTCTACTTACGGCTTTGGCATTGCCATTGCGGCAGCGGTGCTGTTTTGCTGGCAGGGCAGTATTTATCTGTTTGCCGGTGTTATTGCGCCGTATTTAACGCCGGGCATGATGACGGAAATATCGCTTTTGGGCGGCATTTTCCTGCTGAGCAGCGGTGTGGGCATTTTGCAGCTGCGCGACTGCAAAACCTTAAATATGCTGCCTTCGCTTTTGGTGCCGCCGCTGTGGTTTACTATTTTAAGTTTTTTACAGTAATTTTAACAGAAAAATATATTATAATGTTACACTGCGTTGACGAATTAGCCGGAAATGTTTATAATTAGTATCATAATATTTGATATTTAATGAAAGGTGTTGTTTGAAGTGAGTACTACATACAGTGTTTATTTACCTAATTACAGCGTTGGACCGGACTGCTACGAAGCAATTCCGTCCGTAACGGCAAGATATGGCAAAAAGGTTGTTGTTATCGGCGGCAAAACCGCGCTGAGCAAAGCCCAGGATGCAATTCTTGCAGCTGTAAAAGGGCACCTTGATGTTACGGCTGTGCTTTGGTACGGCGGCAACTCTACCTATGAAAATGTTGATATGCTGATGAATACCAAAGAAGTTCAGGAAGCCGATATGGTATTTGCCGTTGGCGGCGGCCGTGCTGTTGACTGCTGCAAAACCATGGCGGACAAAATGGGCAAACCCGTTTTCACGTTCCCGACCATTGCTTCCAACTGCGCTGCCTGCACCGCTATCTGCGTTATGTATAAACAGGATGGCAGCCTCGCCGGTTACTATTATCCGAAACACTGCGCAGAACATACTTTTATCAATACCAAAATTATTGCCGAAGCACCGGAAAAACTTTTGTGGGCCGGCATTGGCGACGCACTCAGCAAAGAATGCGAGGTTTTGATTGCCACCGAAGGCAAAAAGCTTTTAAACACCCCGCTGCTGGGCCGCGCTCTGGCAGGTGCCTGCACTTCGCCGCTGTTTGAATACGGCAAACAGGCTTTGGCAGACTGCAAAAACAATATTGTTTCCGAAGCAATTCAGGAAGTTGCGCTGGATATCATCATGAGCACCGGCATTGTTTCCAACCTTACCACCACCGAAAACGATTACTACTATAATTCTTCGCTGGGCCACTGCTTCTACAACGCTTACACCGGCCTTGCCTGTGCCGAACGCCATATGCACGGCGAAGTGGTTTCCTTTGGTGTAATTGTGCTTTTAACCTGCGACAAGCAGTTTGAACTGCGCGACAAGATTGCAAAATTCAACAAGGAACTGGGCCTGCCTGTAACCTTAAAAGAACTGGAAGTTGACGAAGCCGGCCTTGAAAAAATCCTTGACCGCGCACCGGCAATTCTCGAATGGAAAAAGACTCCGTACGAAATGACCCGCGAAAAATTCAAACAGGCCATTTTGGATGCCGACGCTTACGGCAAAACCCTGTAATAACATATAAAACAAAAAATCCGCCTTTACGGGCGGATTTTTTTATGCCTTGGCAGACTTTACTGCCTTGTATTTTGTTTTTAAAGTGCCAGCCAGTTTACTTTATGCCCCTGCTGCGTAAGCATGAGCGCCAAATCTGCGCCGTTAAGCCAGATGGTGGCGGTGTTTGTTAAAAGCGGCACGCCGATAAGGCTTTCTTTAAAGGCTGAGTCAATAATAACCGGCACGCGCCCTTCTGCATCGTTTAATGCGCCGAGCGGCGTAACGGAACCGGGCGGCAGGTTCAGCATAGCGTCCAGTTCTTCCGCGGAGGCGAAGGTTAAGCGGCGGCTGCCGAGCTGTGTGCGCAGAGCCTTTAAATCCAGCTTTTTATCCTTTGGTAAAGTTACCAGCCAAAAGTTCTGGTGTTTGTCGTCACACAAAAACAGGGTGCGGGCAATCGCTTCCGGGTGCGGCAGCTTTAAGGCTTCGCCTTCTTCCACGGTGTAAATGGGCTGGTGTTCAGTAACTTCAAAGGCAATGCCTGCCGCGTTCAGCAGGCTGATAATTTTACTTTTTGCAGCAGCCATCAGATATGCCAGTTTTCAAAGTAGTTAATCTGCATGGCGGCGCGTACATCGTGCAGGGTTTCGGCTGCCGTTGCGCGCGCGGTTTCGCTGCCTTGTTTTAAAATCATTTTTACTTCGTCAAGGCGCTGTTCCCACATATGGCGGCGTTCGCGGATGGGGGCAAGTTCTGCCTGCATTACGTTGTTGAGGAATTTTTTAACTTTTACGTCGCCCAGGCCGCCGCGCTGGTAATGCGCTTTCAGTTCGTCAAGGTTTGCGTATTCCGGCAGAAATTCCGCAAAATGTTCGGGGCGGGAGAAAGCGTCCAGATAAATAAATACCGGGTTGCCTTCAACCTTGCCGGGGTCTTCCACGCGCACGTGGTTCGGGTCTGTAAACATCGACATAATTTTCTTTTTAATAACGTCCGCTTCGTCGCTGAGGTAAATGCAGTTTCCCAGCGATTTGCTCATTTTGGCCTTGCCGTCAATGCCGGGCAGGCGCAAGCAGGCTTTGTTGCTCGGCAGGATGATTTCCGGCTCGGTTAATGTTTCGCCGTAAACGCTGTTAAACTTGTTAACTATTTCTTTGCACTGCTCCAGCATCGGCAGCTGGTCTTCGCCGACAGGCACTGCCGTTGCGCGGAAGGCGGTAATATCGGCCGCCTGGCTGATGGGGTATACAAAAAAGCCTACGGGAATGCTGGCCTCGAAATTGCGCATTTTAATTTCGGTTTTAACGGTCGGGTTGCGCTGCACGCGCGATACGGTTACAAGGTTCATATAATATGCGGTGAGCTCTGTAAGCTGCGGCACGGCAGACTGAATGAAAATGGTGGATTTTTCCGGGTCGATGCCGCAGGCAAGGTAATCAAGAGCCACTTCCAGCACGTTCTCGCGCACTTTTTCGGGGTGCTCGGCGTTATCGGTCAGCGCCTGAGCATCGGCAATCATAATAAATACCTTGTCAAACTGGCCGGAGTTTTGCAGTTCCACACGTTCTTTTAAAGAACCGGCGTAATGCCCAACGTGGAGCCTGCCGGTCGGGCGGTCGCCCGTTAAAATAATTTTCTGCATTTTCTTACCTCACAATCAAATAATATCGTAAAATCCGCCCTGGCGGAAATATAACTAATTTATATTATAACACAAATTTTGCTGTGTTAAAACAAAGCATATCTGCGCCGCAGCGCGATTTTAGTTTTTAACTTCTTATTTTAGTAAAGTTTATAATTAACTTATTTACTGGCAGTATAAAAAATCCACAGAACAAAATTCTGTGGATTTTTTATGTTTATAGTGTCTTACAATCCTGCCTGTTCTACGCCGCTGAAAAGGTAGCCTAAATGCGTAGTGCTGTTTAAAAGCACGGCGCGCCATACTCCTTCGTTATATTCCAGTACGTTAATGCAGGCGTTATCCTGCTTGATGTGCCAGAAGTGGCTCATATCAAGCCCCAGCAAGTCGCAGATAATGGCTTTGTTGACGGCGTCGTGCGCGGCAACGAGAATTGTTCGGCCTTCGTATTTTTCTGCATATTCGTCAAAAGCGGCGCGGGCGCGCTTGCGTACGTCTTCCAGATTTTCGCCGCCCGGCATTTGCACTTTGTGCGGCTCAGTATGCCATTTTTTAAATTCTTCGGGGTAATGCGCCTGTATTTCGCAGGCCAGTTCGCCTTCCCACGCACCGTGGTTAATTTCCGTAAGGCGCTTGTCGCTGTGTACCGGCAAATGGTGTAAATCGGCGCAGGCCTTGCAGGTTAAAAACGAGCGTTTTAAAGGGCTTGAAATACATAAATCAAGATGCACGTTTTTTAACCCTTGTGCCAAAAGCCCTGCCTGGGCAAAGCCTTTTTCGCTCAGGCGGGTGTCTTCCTGACCCTGGTAGCGTCCCTGTAAATTCCAGTTGGTTTCTCCGTGGCGTATTAAAATAATGCGTACCATATTATCCCTCGCAGTTTATAAGTTTTACGTCAATAATGCCTTCTATGCCGCGCAGCTTCAGCATAATATCGTTAGGAATGTCGCCGCTTGTGGCAATGGCCATTAAGTTGGTGCCTTCAATGGCGGTGCTGCCTACCTGCATGCCGTTGATGTTGATGCCTGCGCTGCCGAGCACGGTGGCAATCTGCCCAATCATGTTGGGTTTGTCAAGGTGCGGTGCCAGCAGCAGGTAGCCTTCGGGTTTAAAGTCCAGGCGGAAGCGGTCAATCTGTACAATTTTGGCTTCTTTGCCTGCAAACAGGGTGCCGGTAAGCGTGTGCTCGCCTTTTTCGGTGGCAATTTTTACATTAATGGCGGTGCTGAAATAGCCTGTGCGGTGCGATTTTACGTCGCGCACCTGCAGGTGGCGTTTTTTGGCAATGCCCGGCGCATTTACAAAGTTAACGCTGTCCTGCAGAATCGGGTTCAAAAGGCCTTTTAAAAAGGCGGTGGTCAGCGCCTGCGTTTCCGTTGCGGCAAGTTCGCCGGTGTATTCCAGTTCCACGGCTTTAATCGGCCCTTCGGCCAGATAAATGCCGATGGTGCCGAGGCGTTCTGCCAGTTTAAAGTACGGCGCGATAACGCTGGCAACGCTTTTGGGGATGGGCGCCATGTTGACGGCGGTCATAACGGGGCGGCCTTCCAGCGCGTCGATAACGCCGTAAGCAACGTCAACGGCAACGCCAATCTGCGCTTCAATGGTGCTGGCGCCAAGGTGCGGGGTCTGCACAACCTGCGGCATGCCGATAAAGGGGTTGTTTTCCGGCGTCAGCGGTTCTTCGGGGTATACATCAATGGCGGCTCCGGCCACTTTGCCGCTTTTTAAGGCTGCGGCAAGTGCTTCGGTATCCACGCAGCCGCCGCGGGCACAGTTTACAATGCGCACGCCGTCTTTCATTTTGGCAATGGCTTCGGCGTTTATAATGTTGTGCGTTTCTTTCGTCAGCGGGGTGTGAATGGTGATGTAGTCGGATTTGGCCAGCAGTTCTTCAAACGGAACGAGCTCCACGCCAACCTGCTGCGCGCGTTCTTCGGTAATATACGGGTCGTAGCCGATAGTGGTCATTTCCATGGCCTGCATGCGCAGGGCAACGCGGCTGCCGATACGTCCAACGCCGATGATGCCGAGCGTTTTGCCCTGTACCTGAATGCCGTCAAAGCTCTTTCTGTCCCATTTGCCTGCCTGAATGGAAGCGTGCGCCTGCGGAATGTGGCGCGTCATGGCCATCATCATGGCAACGGTGTGTTCCGTAGCGGCAATGGTGTTGCCTTCCGGAGCGTTAAGCACTACAATGCCGCGCGCCGTTGCTGCGGGAATGTCGATATTATCAACGCCGACGCCTGCGCGGCCGATAACCTTTAAGTTTTTGGCAGCGTCGATAACTTCTTTGGTAACCTGCGTCTGGCTGCGGGTTACAAGCCCGTCATATTCGCCTATGCACGCCAGAAGTTCTTCCGTGGGCATATTGGTTTTTACGTCTACATCAAAATGTTCGCGCAGCAGCGCCACGCCTTTTTCGCTTACGTCATCGCTTACAAGTATTCTCATCATTTATTCCTCCGTTTATTCGTGTTTTGCCTGGTATTCTTTCATAAAATCCGCAAGGGCGCGGCAGGCCTCTGGCGTTACGGCGTTGTAGGCCGATACACGGCAGCCGCCTACAAGGCGGTGCCCGCCAATGCCTATGAACCCGCGCTTTTTGCCTTCGGCGATAAAGTCTTTTTCCAGTTCCTGCGTGGGCAGGTTAAAGGTAATGTTCATCAGGCTGCGGCTGTTTTTTTCGGCATGCCCGCGGTAAAAACCACGGCTAGCGTCGATAACGTCATAAATAAGCTGCGCCTTTTCGCGGTTGCGCGCGGCAATGGCATTTACGCCGCCCTGCGCTTTAATCCAGTGCAGGGTTTTGTTAACCATGTAAATGGCAAATACCGGCGGTGTGTTGTACAGCGAATCGTTATCCGCGTAGTTTTGGTAGCTCAGCATCGGCGGCAGGTCCGTGCGGGCGGTTTCTAAAAACGCCTTTTTAACAATTACAATTACCACTCCGGCAGGGCCGAGGTTTTTCTGCGCCCCGGCGTAGATAAGGCTGAACTTTTTCACATCTACCGGGCGGGAGAGGATGTCGCTCGACATATCGCAGATAACCGGAACGCTGACATTGGGAAAGTCCTGCCACTGCGTACCGTAAATAGTGTTGTTGGCGGTTATGTGCAGGTAGGCGGTATCCGGCTTAATTGTAAGCTCCTGCGGAATGTAGCTGTGGTTTTTATCGGTGCTTGTGCAGGCTTCGTAGGTTTCGCCAAAGCGTTTGGCTTCTGCCATGGCTTTTTTGGCCCATACGCCGGTGTTGGCATAGGCAGCATGCTTGTTGGTAAAAAAGTTGGCTGCCGTCATTAAAAACTGCAGGCTGCCGCCGCCCTGTATAAATAAAATTTCGTAATCCTCGGGAATTTCCATCAGCTGGCGCAAAAGCGCTTTGGTTTCCGCGTGCATGGCGGCGTATTCCGGGCTGCGGTGGCTCATTTCAATAATGCTCATGCCGGTGTTTTTATAGTTTAAAAATTCTGCCTGGGCTTCCTGCAAAACTTCCAGCGGCATGGCCGAAGGCCCGGCGTTAAAGTTGTAAACTCTGTCCATAATATCCCTCCAAAATAAAAATAGAGAAGCTGTCCTTGGGACGAGCTTCTCTTTCTCGTGGTGCCACCCAAATTCAGCGCGCAGGCAAACGGCAAAGTGCTGGTAAAAAATAAAACCCCCATCCCACATGGGACGAGAGTAACCCGCGTTGCCACCCAAATTGCCTTACGGCCATCTTTAGTAACGCTGTATCGGGCGCTGCCCGGCGGATTCGTCACCCGCATCTCCGGAGCGGAACTTGCTGCACGCTGCTGCCGCCTCGCATCTTCCGGCGGCTTTCTGAAAGCATTGTTGCTGCTTTTTCTCCATCATCGTTTTGCTGTTATTAATTTATAGGGCTATTATAGCAGGTTTGGGGGGCTTGTCAACAAAATAACGGCAAAAAATAAAATTTAAAATAAAACGCGGCAAATCTGTAACGCAGTTTACAAAATGCAAGCCGCCAATTTAATAAGGAGGGCTTATAAATCAACCAAACTTATTTAATTAATAAGCATAACTTATAAATAAGCGCGGGCAATAAAAAAGCCCGGCTGTAAGTGCCGGGCGGGTGAAGCTAGGCATAGATGTTTTCTAACTTAGAACGTATTGTTTTTAAAAAATCTAACGAAGAAACTTTGGTTGTAGGCGTATTGCTTTCCCACATAGAAATTAAATCTCCTGTCATAATTCCTTTTTCAATCGTTGCAATAGCTGTAGTTTCAATAATTTCGGCAAATTTATATAAATCAGGTAAGTTGTCAAGTTCTCCTCTCTTTTTTAATGCTCCTGTCCATGCAAAAAGTGTTGCCATTGGATTGGTAGAAGTTTCTTCGCCGCGAAGGAAACGGTAGTAGTGTTGAGTGACGGTCCCGTGTGCTGCTTCGTATTCATAAATTCCATCAGGTGATACTAATACTGATGTCATCATTGCTAACGAACCAAAAGCAGTAGAAACCATATCGCTCATTACATCACCATCATAATTTTTGCAAGCCCATATAAAACCGCCTTTAGAACGTATAACGCGGGCAACAGCATCGTCAATAAGTGTATAGAAGTATTCAATCCCTGCTTTTTCGAAACGTTCTTTATATTCTGTGTCGAAAATCTCCTGAAAGATATTTTTAAATGTTTGGTCATATATTTTAGAAATAGTATCTTTGCTGGCAAACCATATATCTTGATGAGTTTCGAGGGCATATTCAAAACAACAATGTGCAAATGATTTAATAGAAGAATCTTTATTATATTGAGCTTGTAAAACACCGGCACTGTCAAAATCAAAGATGGTTTCACTCCATTTAGTACCGTCAATACCTGTAAAAACTAGTTGTGCTTTACCAGAACAAGGAACTCTATATTCTGTAGCTTTGTAAACATCGCCATAAGCGTGGCGGGCAACAGTTATTGGAAAACGCCAAGATTTTACTGCAGGTAAAATGCCATTTACTACAATAGGTTTTCTGAAAACAGTACCATCTAAAATAGCTCGTATGGTAGCGTTTGGACTCGCCCACATTTTAGAAAGATTATATTCTTTTACTCGTTGTTCATTTGCTGTAATGGTAGCACATTTTACAGAAACACCGTATTTTTTATTGGCAAGAGCCGCATCAACTGTCACTTGGTCAGATGTGGCTTCACGGTTTTGCAGGCTTAAATCATAATATTCTGTTTTTAAATCTATAAAAGGAGTAAGCACTTCATCCTTTATTTGCTGCCATAAAATACGGGTCATTTCGTCGCCGTCCATTTCAACAAGAGGAGTTAGCATTTTGATTTTTTTCATTTTTATACTCCGTTTCCGTTAATTTATTTTTTGTAACCATTCATAAATAATATTAAAAATATCGGTGCTGTTTTTATCAATCATCATGAAATGGCTATTACCATTTATTCCTATTTCTGGCAGATTTAACCATGTCGCCGGAGCATTATAGGAAAGTTGTTTTTCATAATAATGGCGCATGTTTGCACGGTAAATTTCCCAGTTACTACCTTCTTCAATATGACTGCCCCAGATATAAAGTGTAGGTATAGTGCAACATAGATTTTCGTCAGAAGGTGCACTCGAACCTTCAATAATTACGGCAGCTTTGATTTTATGGCTGAATTTGTTCAAAAGTATTCCTGCAAATTCGCTTGCCTGGCTATGTATTATAAGAATACAGTCTTCCATTTTTTGCAGTAATGCACTATAGGCATTAGTTATAGCTGTATTATTTGTAGTCCAGCGTGGCACGTTCATTTTCATAAAATCATCAAAACGCTCTGCGGGAAATTGTGTATCGCTGAAAGCAATTCTTTTAAGTGGATCAGAATTGTAAATGCTTCCGATACGGAAATTAGTCCAAGCTTCGTTTTTGCTGCGGAAAATAGGCTCTGAAGTATAAATATCAGGATATTGCGAAAATCCACTGCGTCCGCGTTCCATTGCATCAACAATATAAGTGTTAAAGCCATGTTTTAAAAACAGTTGCAGCCAGCTTTCGTTTTTAGTCAGGCTTTCTTCCCAAATAGAACCGCAGACACCTCCTCCGTGCATTAAAACAACGGGATATTTCTGATGTGGAGTTTCAAGTTTGAAATATTGGACATACATTTGTCCTGTTTCAAAATCTCCATTAGGGTCAACTTCCCGTATCGGTCCACCTTTAACGAACTGCCTTTTATAAACAGGTTTTCCGGATATTGTTATTTGATGTCCTCCAATATAAAAGCTTCCTATTTCCTTTAATAAAATGGCCATAATTATCACTCCGTTAAATGTACATCAAAAGAAGCATTGTAATAATTACGCAGATAATTGCACCTAAAGCAGTTCTCTTGACAAGTTCCAGCGGATTAACTTTTGCACAACCTGCGCAAATAATTGCACAACCTGCAATCGGGGACATAGTACGTCCTAACGCGCCGCTTATTGCAGCAAGACTGCCAAGATTAAGTGCGTTAAGTCCCAAAGTATCGGCATGAATTGTAACTGATTGGTTAAAAGCAATGCTTGCTGCTTCACCGCTGCCGCTGATTACTCCTAAAAGAAATGGTCCTACGGTTGCACTTATTTTTGCAATTGAAGGAGTATTGATCATTTCTTGAATCATCCAATTAATAATACCAAGAGATTGTACACCGGAAACAAAAACCAATGCCATGGTAATAATACCGAAAACTGTTGCAAAACCATCACCGGCACCTTTAAAGAATGCTTTTGAAATTTCTGCCGGGCTTTTTCTTGTTGCAAGAAAAGCTGCAGCACAGCCAATTAACATGGCATGAGAAATTGCAAATTTTTTAAAAAGCGGAACTGTTCCGGTACTGCCTAAAATTAAAATTATTAATGGCAGCATTGGAACAATAGCCATAATATAATTAATTTTAAAATCTTTTAAATGATCAAGAGTATCTGAATGATAACCTTTATGTTCACCTTTTACAAAAGCAACTATAGTTAAAGAAATTGCAGTAATCAGACCCAATATAAGAACAACATGATAATGATTACTGATGACATCAATTGGTGTCGAATGTGCTACGTCAGCAACAATGGCGATTTGCCCAAATCCTGGATTTAGCATAGGTGAACCGTATGTGCCTGCAAAAACAGCGGCAGCTGCCATTGCAGGATGTACTCCTGCGCCAATAAGAACTGGAATTAAAATGGCACCGACAGCAGCTGAACAGCCTCCTGCGCTTGTTATTGAAGTATTTACAAGTGCTGTAGCGAGTACTGCGCCAGGAACCAGTAATGGTCCAAGATTTTTAAGGCTTTTTGCTAATAAGTAAATTAAATGCTGGTCACATTTTGTTATTTGCAAAACCATAGCAAACCCCATGGCAGCTATTATGGGTTCGATAAGATTTGCATTTTTCATAGATTTGCTGAAAGCGTCAAATGCAACCATAATATTTCCGGAAATTATGGCCATTACTACACCGGAAATAAAAAGAACAAGCCGAGTTTCGTACTGCTTCATTAAGCAGTAAACAGTAATTAAAATAATTATTAAGCCGATCCATAGCATAAAAATCCCTCCCAGAGAAAATTAGCGATAAAGCTAAAAGTTAAAAATAGTTCCCTGCGGCCGAAGGAAAGAAAACTTATGCTTTCTTAATTATATTTTATATGCTGCGTTGCTTATATTCAAATTGACATTTATAATTATTATTATAGGCTTAACCTATTATTTTGAATGATATATATTTACTTTAATTATAAGAGGTGTAATTATGAGTAATTTTGAGTTTAAAGATATTGAGTATGTACGTGCAATTATTGAAAATAAATCTTTTACTAAAGCAGCACAATCTTTGTTTATAACTCAGCCTACATTAAGTCAATATATAAAAAATATGCACAAACGGTTGAAAATGAAAATTCTGCGCGTAGATGGAAAAAGTGTTATGCTTACTCACGAAGGAGCTGTATTTTATGAAAAAGGATTACAGTTACTTTTAGAACGTGACAAACTTTTAAATGATATGAATGAATCGGTGCATTCAGGAAGGGGAATTTTAAAACTTGCATTACCAATAGGGCGAGGAAGTCATATACTTACAGAAATATTGCCTGAATTTAGCAGACGTTTTCCAAAAGCAGAAATACGTCTTAACGAAGGATCTTCTTTAGATTTAGTAGATTGTGTAGAAAAAGGAATTAGTGATTTAGTAATCATTAATGAACCAAGCTTTTCATTACATATTGATTATGAAATTTTAGCTTATGAAAAAATGTTATTAGTAATTGCAAAAAATTCTCCATGGGCTGAATTTATTAAATCTGTTGACAAAAAATACTATGTTGATATGAAAAATTTAAAAGATGCCCCTTTTATTTTGCATAGAGCCTGGCAACATTCAGGACAAATTGAAAGAATTATATTAAAAAATGCAGGAATCAAGCCGTATATCAGATTGGAAACCAAAAATTTAGAGGCTTCATACAGACTTGCTGCTTGTGGTTATGGCATTACATTTTTATCAGAATATCATATCAATCGGCTAAAAAAAGGAGATGAAACGCATAATTGTATAATTAAGGATAAAATCAGTAATATGGGTATTATTATAGGTTATAAGAATAAAGATAATCTTTCATATTTGGCAAAAGAATTTTTAAAGTTAACAAAAGAAAGATTATGTAAAATTAACGAATAAAAAATACCCTTATTATAGATTGTTGAATCTACAATTGGGTATCTGCGTATTAAATTTTATGTTTTAAACAGAGTGTTGGCGTACTGTGGATTGCTTCAGATTTTTTAATTTTCTTTAACAAACCTCTTCTCGTGCAATTATAAATTAAAAAATAATGCTAATTAAATCATTTGATTATAAAATCTTATAAGATTTTTCTGGAATTTACTGTTTTACTTGTAATTTTTATATAAAAAAACAGCTCACAAATAAATTGAGAGCTGTTGTAGAAATTTAAGTAAAGTTATTTTGCTTCCGCGGTTTCAAGCTGCGGTGCTGCAGCGTCTTCAAGGCCGCCTACGTTGCCGCGCAGTACGGCGCCGGTTTCAACGGTGAGCTTTTCACAGCGCACATCGCCGGTAATAACGCTGCTGGCAAGCACTTCCAGAGTGCCTTTGGCAACAATGTTGCCTTCAATTTTGCCTGCAACCGTTACATTGGCGCCAAAAATATTGGCCTTGATATTGCCGGTTTCACCAACAACAACATCGCTTTCCGAAAACACAATGCCGCTGAAGGTGCCGTCGATACGGATAGAACCCTGCGCGGTAATGTTGCCGGTAATCTGTGTGTTTTTGCCGATATAGGCTTCAAAATTATCTACCGCCACTTTAGGCAGGGCGGAATTTGTTTTTGCATTATTATTGTTTGAAGAACCAAACATTGTCTTGCTCCTTTAAAACTATCTGATTAATTTAAGCGGGTCGGAATCCTGCCCGTTAATGATAACTTCGTAATGCAGGTGCGGGCCGGTGCTGTAACCGCTGCTGCCCACATAACCGATAACGTCGCCTTTTTCCACATACTGGCCGGAAGAAACTTCAATGGACGACATATGCCCGTAAGCAGTTTCGTAGCCGTAGCCGTGGCTGATTTTCACATAACGGCCGTAACCGCTGTACCAGCCTGCGTATTCCACATAACCGGTTGCGCCTGCGTAAACCGGCGCACCGTAGTCGTTGCCGATATCAATGCCGGGGTGGTAATCGTAGCCGGTGCCGCTGAACGGGTTGGCTCTGCCGCCGAAGCGGGAAGTAATTTCACCGCCGGCCGTAGGCCAGATGTCCGGAGTAGCGTCGAGCTTTGCATTGCGTTCATGAAGCTGTGCCAGCAAATCGCCGAGCACTGCTTTTTTCTGCTGCATTTCGGTCTGCAGGTTTTTAGCCTGGGCTGCGGTAACATCAATCATTTTAATGTCCGCCGGGGCGGAAGGGCCGCCTTTGCCCATGTACTGGCTGCGGTCAATGCTGCCGCGGGAAGGCTGCTGGCTTACATTGCTGCCAAGGGCTTTGCGCACTTCGTTTTCCAGTGCGGAAAGCTCAGCCATGTCCTTCTGCATTTTTTCGTTTTCTTTCTGCAGTTCGGCCAGCTTCTGGTCCTGCGCTGCTTTATCGTTGCGGTAAGCTATAAGTTCGTTCTGTTCCTGGTGTGCCTGGTAAACAACCATGGAAGATTTTGCTGCAATGCCAATGCCTGCCAGAAGCAGGATACCGCAGAAAATGCCGATTTTTTTCAGCAGGCTTGCGCGGAAGCTGAAGCTTTTCGGTTCTTTGCCGCGGTGGGGAATGAACATAATCGTATATTCGTTATCGACTTTACGCTGCTGTCGTTTTAACGGTTCCATGCATAAACTACTCCTAACTGATAAAACTTTATTCTGTCCGCTTTTACACAAGTACTATTATATTTTCTCACAAATTGCCTTAAAAAACAACCGGAAAGCCGTAAAAAAATGTGAAATCTTGCTAATTTAACATAATTTGCTGCTAAAACAGCATAAATTGCTGTTATGTAGGCTGTGAGGGCATAATAGTTTACATGGTGAAGAACTAACGGCAATAGTTATAAAATACATATAAACAGTTAATTAATATACATTTTTTATCAGTAAGGGCAGTGCTGCTCTCTTTTTTTATTTTGTGCATGAAGGGGTGGAGTTTACTGCTTACGGCACTATCTCGGCTTGGAGATAGTGCCTGTTTTGCATGGGCATTTTAGGTACTACTGCTTACGTACGGTAGTACTTAGGGAACAAGGTATAATTATAATAATAAACCTGCGGTTTATTGGGAACAAGGTAAGAACGTAATACGGCAAAGAAAAGATAAAGAGAAAAAACAGGAAAAAAGAGAAAAGAAAAGAAACTCACCCATATAAACGGCAAAACGGGGGCAAAAATTAACCATGCGCAAAAAAATCAGGCAAAAATTTCCGGCAGTAGCAAAAAATAAATTTTGCGCGCAGGTAAATTTTTAAGGCGCAAAATCCGTTTATATGGGTGTAAGGGGTTTAAAAAATAAAAAACCGCTGCCGTAAAAAGCAGCGGTTAGTGTTTAAATATCAGGCATGAGCCTGTAAGTTAGAAAGTTACAGGTTTGCCGTAGTATGCGCAGGTTAAAACCTTAAGCATGGCTTCGTCGTCAATCGGGCGCGGGTTGGCAAGGGTGCAGGGGTCAAGCACAGCGTTGTGGGCTATTGCTTCTGCATTTTCTTTAAACAGTTCTTCGCTTACGCCGTTAGCCTGATAGGTCTGTTCAATGCCAAGTTCTTTGTTTAATGCGCAGATGGCTTTAACAAGCGAATCGGTAAGCTGTTTGTCGGTGCCGCCGGGCAGGCCGAGGTAGCGTGCAACTGCTGCATAGCGGTTCATGCATACGCGGGAGTTGTACTGGATGACGGACGGCAAAAGAATTGCGTTGCAGCAGCCGTGCGGAATGTGGAATACTGCGCCTGTTTTGTGCGCCAGGCTGTGGGCAATGCCCAAAAGCGCGTTGCTGAACGCCATGCCTGCGAGGCACTGGGCAATGTGCATTTTGCCGCGTGCTTCTTTGTCGCCGTGGTAGCTGTCAAGAAGGCTGTCGAAAATATCGCCGATGGCTTTCAATGCCAGAGCGTCCGAAAAATCGCTGCGCGCAGTGGCAACATAGGCTTCCAGCGCGTGGGTTAAAGCGTCCATGCCGGTATGTGCGGTAAGCTTGGGTGGCATGGTCAGCGGAATGTCGGTATCAAGCACGGCAATATCCGGGGTAATTTCAAAATCGGCCAGCGGATATTTAATGCCGCTGGAGTAATCGGTAATAACGGAAAAGGCAGTTACTTCCGAAGCGGTGCCGCTGGTGGACGGAATGGCTACGAAAATTGCCTTGTTGCGCAGTTTGGGCATGGTGAAAGGTGTTTTGATGTCCTCGAAGGTTTTATCGGGATGTTCGTAAAATACCCACATGGCTTTGGCTGCGTCGATAGGGGAGCCGCCGCCGATAGCAACGATAACGTCCGGCTCAAATTCGCGCATGGCCTGTGCACCTTTCATAACTGTTTCTATGGAAGGATCGGGTTCGATGCCTTCAAATAAAGCGGTTTCCAGTCCGGCAGCTTTCAAAACCTCCTCGGTTTTCTGCAAAAAGCCGCCGCGGCGCATGGAACTGCCGCCGGTGAAAATCATGGCTTTTTTGTGGCCTGCCAAAACCTTCAATTCATCAAGGGCGCCCGGCCCATAGTAAATATCGCGTGGTAAAGTAAAGCGTGACATGTAATCGCCTCCTGTTTTCTTAACTGCCTTTATTATAACACATAATGGTTAGCTTTAGTTGACTTTTCTGTGAAAAAATTAAAAATTATTATGATTTGGATCAAGTAAAAAATAACGCTTTACAATTAAAACTTTATCAAGAAAACAAGATGCAACTTAATACATGTCATTCTAAATTTCATACATCAATTATTGATGTTCATACAATTGATGAATATATCTATCCAACAAGTCAAATAGAAAATAATGATCGAGAACTTTATTTAAAAAATAGTCAATTTAATTATCAAAACAAAGCACCTTTTGATAAAACAGTAG